>JGI24159J19872_10007892_pt1 | contig 13937 bp, 5 predicted proteins | sample Ectturendosymbi4_FD_19872 | JGI IMG/M metagenome (IMG submission 19872) | reverse complement strand
CGAGCAACCAACTACTGCAGTTGGTCACCGTCATACAGGAGCGTCAAATGGTGGAAAAAAATTAGGATTTGTGAAAAGCACCAGACCTTTAAAGAGATCGGATAAAAAGTAGATGAGGATGCACATTGTTGAACAAAACCTTACAGATTGTTTCTAATCAAAGCATCAAATGTCCTGACAAAATAATTAACTTGGTGTGGCGAACACTTACAGTTCTAGGTATGAAATGTATAATTTCGGTAGGCATTATTGTAGGCATCTCGTAAGCGCTTCATTACTAGTCTGTGTCCACGAATGGCAAACATGCACTGGCATGCAATAGGCACGGAATAAAGTGTTTTTTACTGCAGGTGAGCATTGAGAAAAGGTGCCTCTGAACTTGTTTGTTGCGCAGTACAGCGATTTTAGTTAGGTAACATTTGATAAACAATTAACAGGTGTATGCGCTATTTATATAAAACAATGATGTTCGCATCATTCAGCATATTCTTTGATTACAACGCTCTATTTTATGGCGAAGCGTTTGAGGACACGCGTGAGTATCGTCAATATCCTTGTTATAAATACTTCTATATTCATACTAAGGCATGATCAATGTGAGATCAAACGAAAAGCATTGCTGGAAGAGATACAACTTTTAGAAAACGGAAAGTCCTCGCTTTGGAAAAAGTTTGTCAAATTTCTGGATATTTACAAAAAACTTGTGCATTAATGCTTACTCGACAAAAAGGCAGAAGAAAGTAAGTTTCATGTTGAATTTTATCCACATTCCATGTGATTTTTCAGGGCGCTTAAACTTTTCCTCTTCGCCACCACTATTACTTACGAAACATTTTTCACCAGTTTCAACATTTTTTAAATAATGACGCTGAATAAGCTTTGATGGAGATCAATTTGGAAAAGAAATTTTGTCAGGAAAAATAAAAGGGTTAATTTTTTCCGAGAAAATCATAGATATACATGTCTGGTAACCATGGGCTTTTAACAAGTTTAAATCGCACGAAGGTAATTTTGAAGTTCCAATAATGCTCTGCTCAGCTTCGTGCACAAAATCCGCCATTTGTGGGAAAAATTATTGTATTTATAATAATTTTGGGAAAAATTATTGTGTTTATAATCACATCTGCGACAAACAAATAATCATTTGTTAGCACCTACAGCTTGTGTTTGACTTTGACGAAAACAGCTCAGACAGGTTGCTGCTAGTTTTCGTGAACGGCTCGACCCGATCGATTTCGTTGCATTGTGTTCGGGATGTTTAAATCTATTCGAATTAAATTCATCCGTGGGATAGCGGCAGCTGCTACGTCAGACAACATTAGTTGCTCTTGGCGACGCCAATGACGTCAATGCGTTAATGAGATGATAACAATCAATGGGATGCTGGTTACTCTTCAAAGCTCTCCGTTTTCACGGTACGGGCGGTGCTCACTGGCGCTTGTGCATATTTGATAAGTTTGCTGCTTTATCTTTCGGGAACCCAGAGCTTTTAGCGCGGGATCGGTATGCCGTCTGCTTCCTCCATAGTCTACAGGTTTTTCTAATCATGTTACATTTAAAACCGAAAGAAAGTCTATACCGGTCCAATTCCTAATCGTGTGACTACGCATATGTGAGGAAAGTTTCTCTTTGTTTGCTAACCAAAAGTGTTGCACGCTTAATATGCACGACAATTTCTAGCTGAGACAAGCAAAACCTAACAAGGCTTTCTCGCACTAGCGCAGCTTGTACTGGAGTGTTTGACGAGTAACGCACAGTATTTTAGTTGGACAACCTTAACCGCAGGGCCGGATATCTTCGAGCATTTTTACACATATACGCGTTGTGCATAGTTTTCAGCGTTTGCAGAAAAGATTTTCCAGTTTAACCTCCTTTGTTGACCAAAGTGCCATAAGATTGGCACATGAACGTTCGGGATAGAGTCTAGACAACTCAGCTAAATCTGGCACCCCTTAAAGTCAAAAAATTCCACAAGCTGTATCCAATATTTTTTTCGCCACGCCACACTTTTCGGCGCACCCGCAGTGATTCGGCGCCCCCATAGTGATTCGCCGCCCGGGGTATTGCTTCCCTTGCCTCCCTCGTTACGCCCCTGGGCCAAAGACCAGGTAGCGTGGTTGCAACTCCCAACTGGCGTGGTGGCGCCTAGTTGTAGAGCTTGCAGGACTGTCTGAGGCTGCTGGAAACAGTGGTGTTTCGAGACATTGAAGGGCAGCTGCTTCCCCCGCGACCCTCCAGAGAGAAAATGCGGTTTGAAAAGGAATGAATCATTGCATTGAGAAACAAACCAGGACCTCTGATCGTTTTGATAAATTTAAGAAATTATGCAAAATGCCTGCCTGCATCAACGGAGCTCCTGACGAGTTTACTTTACGAAATCCCTCTACGCCTCAACGGTAAATAGGAGTAATACTAAAGGTTAACGATGTTTGTGCTTTGACAATCGCTCTTGCTTGTTGAAAAAGACTCTAGGCAACAGGTGCTCTAGAATTAACACACCTCTAACTGAGTGACTGTATCAGCAACGGTTTTTGCAAGAGAGCATGTTTGGCTGTTGATCAATTGTTCGGGAGCAAACTGAAGAGACGCCACGTGGACAACGATTCGGCAACGAATGTTGCAAATGATTAGCTCAGCAGAGGTCTGCGTTCGGCATTGTGACGTTGCAATGGCAAACGTACAGTGTTGCTGACGGTGCCCGTGGATGCCGTTTCGCGGTGTGCTTCTCAACGCACTGCGGCAAACGTCACTGGAAGCGGCAGCTGCTACGCGTGTAGCTATCCCAGCCGGGACTAGTTAAACCTCTGCTCCCGTTGCGTAACTAACAATGCATTGCAAAGCTGCATGTCAGCTGTATGCTGAGCGCCCAGGCGCGTACTATCGTGAATTCAGGAGAAATAGTTGTTCAGGTTCAAGCCACGTGAAATTCATAGGATAGAACGACTTGCAAACATTTGCTGCAACAGAAGCTTAGCTGTAGTTTGGTTTATGAGGCAAAGAGAGGAATGGAGGCAAGTTGACTTGAGACGTGATTAAGCTCAGGTAGAAGAGTGTTTTTCAGGTTATCCACTGCAACGCTGCGTCTGCAGCTGAAAAGTACTTGCCTCAATCGTACGTGTATCCAGCAATTCGACGCGCTGTAGTCTTTGCGTCGCCAGTTTTGTTATTGCAGGCCAGGCAGTGACGCCAGAAGGAAGGGCACGGGGCCATAATAACAATTGAGGTCATAACCACTCAGAAGCGGACATAAGAAGTGTTTTAGAGAAAAAAGATTGCTTTCGTTTTTTTTGCATAGATGAAGTCACAGACATGCAATTGCATTTCCTGATTGCGCTATGTTTACAGTTGTTGTTATTTTGTACTTTGTACCTGTAAATGCATATCGCAAGTCATTTACACACACCATTTCCTTGTTATCGACATAATAAAGTAATGGTTTAACACAGTGGTTCCCAAACTTTTTAGGCACACGGCACCCTACAGAAGAGAAATGTAATTTGCGGCACCCAATGGTGAACCACACGGAGAGCTTCAATGTTTTACCACCAGGCCCGCAACGTTTCCCAACGTCTTGCAACTTGAAAGCATTCGAGAAGAGCCTGCCCTAAGTAATACTCGCGCTGTAAGCACTACGGGTAATGAACACGTGGCTGAGAACGTACTGTAGATTCACTTTCTTTGTGATAATGAACTTTCCACTTGCCACATTTATTACGTCACCATTTTCACCTTAAAAGTGTTAATCACTTCACGTAGGTATGACGACTCAGAAACGGATATATGCTGGGAATCAGTGCTCCCACTCCTAGTGTTTTTCCACTAGATCTAGTGTTTTTGCATTTCATCTAGTGTTCTGGTGTTTTTTCATAGCTATCTAGTGTTTTTTTATGAGTAAGCTGAATGTATTTAATTACACAATTTTGTTTAATTGCAATAATAATTGAGACTTTGATTTCGTGGAATTGCAATTTGCTAAAAATTCTACCTACTAATTACATCTTAAATTACACAAGAGTATATAATCTGTTTCGAGTTAAACCGCTACGAAGTCACTGTGGTCATCTGTTAAAAATTTCAGTGATCTGTAGCAAGCTACAAATACAAGCGTTGCTGCTGCGGTATATCCCGTTTTCTTTGTCGCTGATTTTCAAATGTCTTTGTTTTGCATTGCAACGCATTTTCTGGCCATTTTCGTTGAGTGTAAGTTAGCCTTTTGCTTTGACAGCTAACTTATTTGTGATCTAGTGTTTTTTATTGTGAAATCTAGTGCTTTTCCATAAGAACAGAGTGGCAACACTGCTGGGAATGACTGCTGATTTTACATGCCCTGCAGAATTCGATCTGAAACAGTAGTAGTTAAAACATTGATGATGCCTACTTATTAGGCGCAGTATATACTCTGTAAGATCGTAATGTCTGATTCTTTGCTGGGAAAGGATTCCTTTCGATAGGCAGTGCAGTTAGAACATTCTTATTTTTGGATTTGCGCGTAACGCTGCGATAGATTTGTTTGAAGTCTGCAAAAAATTACCAGCTAAGCCTTCCTTACAAAACGGAATTTCCGTCCAGTTGTCCCCGCTGTGAAAGGTCTGGGCAGCAGTGCCCCTCCGTGTCCCGGTGTTCATGAGTCCCTGATTGCACGTACAGTGTGATGTTGACTTGTGCACTAATGAAGACATGCAGTAACTCTGTCGCAGCGTCGTAGCTTTTAAACCAGTGGTTCTTAACCATTTTTTTACTGCGCCTCTTTTAAGAAATTGCCCTTTGGTTCAAATCCCCTGACTTTAAATAAGTTCTCGATCTTTATTCGCCGAGACATAAACAGTACAGTGGAACGCATGATTTCCAGCACTGTGACGTCATCACAAGGCTCGTCTGGCCCCCGGCGCCGTGGCGTCCAGCGTAGCGGCCAAGGGCCAGACCACCTTGCGGGCCCGGTCCTCAATCGTCGAAGAGACCGAAGCCCGTCTCGTCGTCCGATTCCTCCTTGGATTCTTCCGCAGGCTTCTCCTTGGCCTTCTCTTTCCCCCCAGCGGCACTCTCGGTGGGCGCGGCGACGGCGAACGCGCTCGGGTCGGCCAAGTAGGCCTTCATCTGTTCCGTTTCGGGGAAGGTGATCTCGGTTTCGGCGGCCACGGCCAAGAGGTTCTTGAAGCCGTTGATGATGGAGTGTGGGACCGAGGCAACGGTCGGGTACCCGATCGAGAGGCACACGGAAGCCACGTTGCGCACGCCGTCGACGAACTTCCGGCGGATGTCGTCATCGGTGATGTCGAGCACGTTCGGGTCGAACACGGTGCCAGAGTCGTAGACTTGCTCGGGCTCCAAACCGTAGGTAAACGGTGATATCTTCAGCATATTCAGCAGCGCGGCATCGGAGACACCCACCTTGTCTCCCACTTTCAGAATGTTGACATTGTTGACGATTTCAATGGTTCCTCTGGAAATCTTGGTCGGAATGGCCAAGGCTTGGAAGAAAGAGGTCTTTTCCGGCCCGAGACCAGTGTTCTGAGTTGGAATGACGACGTCCACTGGAGCAATGGCGCCAGCTCGGGCAGGTGCTTCAACCTTATTCGCCAACAGCAGGTCACGAATTTCAATGAGATCGTTTTTCGTGAACACCAGCCCAACGTTTCCTCTGATGTGAGGCAGCAGCTTTTCCAGGTCTGGATTGTTTGACATATGTCCCCTGTTGGCCTTGCGCATCATAGTGTTCTTGCCCATCAAGATGGCGGCCTTATCCCTCGTGGACGCACGGATCTGCTGCATCTGCTTGGCGCTCACATTGTCGGCTCCGACGATCAAGCACTTCGGATACTCACATAGAAGTGCCATGAACTTGATGAAGTAATTTGCCTTCCATGTTTTCCTGTCTTCCCTAGACATCTTTGTGCGTAAGGATCGTTGCGTACGGTTTAAAGACAGAAAATGTTACTTCATGAAGCGCAGACTCGAAAGGCTCTAAAAACAAATGTATTTATTGGTAAATTCATTGATCAAACTTTCCATGTTGTAGGGCGCGTCAGGGCTCGCTCCCCCCTGGAAATTTACTGACTCCTCCCCGGTTAAGAACCACTGTTTTAAACTGTTAACATGTTGGGACATAATTCCGTTTTCCTGACAAAAGACCCTGAGCACTATCATCACTCACATGCATCGCAATCCTTAAACCTAATTTGTGCGTTAAGTTACCAAAAAGTCTGGACATACTTGTTAGTATTTTCGCTTTTCAAGATTTTTGCTGCAAATATGATCAACGTTTTTCAGGTAAAAACTTTTGTGTTGTAGCAGATCCGTTGTTTTGGGTTTGATTTGTCCAGCGGTTTGTGTAGGCTACATGTGGAAATACATTGTTTTGGGTTTGATTTGTCCAGCGGTTTGTGTAGGCTACGTGTAGAAGTTTTTCTCAAAAATAGTAAGGTTTGAAACCTGTTTAAGGCTGCAAGCAATCCTGGCGCACAAAGTGTTTGTTAAGGCTGGATTCGAAATGATAAAAATAGCTGGATGATGGTGGGGGACGCTTTCTTCCAGAGAGGAACTAACAATAGGTAAGTTGTGATAAGTAATACACAAAAATAGAATCAATGCAACTTCATTAACTCTTATTTTGAGAGAAACAAGGTTGGCACGAGTTCTAGGTGATGTCCACCACCTATAGCCTACAGTTATATATGGTTAAAGGATTTTTATGTGAACCTGCACGTTTGCTTTGCTGTTCAGCGAAGTGCTTTTTCCCTTAAATTCAGACGAACTTAATTACTGTTTTTTTTTAAATATACAAGTGCTCAGGGGCGTATCGAGGTTAAGATGGCGCCCGGGGCAAGAAACAAGCGTGGCGCCCATGAAACAAGTATGTTCGAACCTAAGGTTTCTCGGAAGCAATGTGCTGTATTGAAAAAAGTACTTCAGACATTGTTGGGACTTTTAGGCGCCACCAGTGATTCGGCTCCCGGGACGTTGTGTCCCATTTGCCCCCCCTCGTTACGACCGTGCAAGTGCTAAAAGCTGAACTATTTCGATAACTGTGAGTGTATCATGAAAATTCCCGAGCACGTTGATCTATTACTCACAAATATGAAACGCTGCGAAAACCATTGTTACAAAGGCATTAGTATGGTTTGCCTTGCAGTTAAATATAAACGCACGTGATAATTTACGTTTCGCGTCATCATTGTTGCGTTGCGTTTGGCACGGCGGCGCATACAGTCGCTTCAACTCAACGATTTTGTAATTGCGTTCCAGCCATTCAAGGTTGGAGTTTTGTGGGCCCGCAAAACTGCGTTTTACTTATATTACTTTTAAGTCGAACCTTACGAAAGTTGCTTTTATCAGATTGCGCTAGAGTTGCAGGATAGCAAACTTTTTCTCCAGTTTTGACAAGCTTGACTTGAAAGTTACAACAGTAGGCTACGTAAAATCTGCCACAGTGTGAATTACCGCTGGAGCGGAGTTAGCATAATCACCAGACATTTTTAGGACAAATCAATGAGTTTGAAGAACAAAAATGCTTAGGATTAGACTACATTTAGCAAGCTGAAAAATGCTTCACGTTTGTTTCGGTTCTTTGGCTCCATGCCATGCTTTGGTTTTCTTGCCATCGCGTTTCTGCACGCCCACCTCCTCCATGCTTAACGTCTGTTACAGAATCCAAAAATTTAACGTCTGTTATTGAACCACAAGCATTTTTGTTACAAAAATATTTTTACTTCCGGTTTGCAATCAATGGTATAATCCTTAATTGTTTGTCACGGTGGTTGCTATGTCTGTCAAAGATTTTGAGCCGTGATTGATCTGCGAAACTGCTGCTCTTTCGAGGAAGGAATTGAAACATATCTATCTTGCTGCCATGGCAAAAAACGACGACCTTCCTAATTTTTTCACGGCATGAACATCATCACAATACTACAAACCTTCAATCGAAAAAGTTAAAATGCAGTTATACTCTGAAAGGAACACAGTTGTTTCTAAATACCTTAGCTATTTGTGCCACCCGAAGCAATTCAAATAAGCGTTTCTTCGTTTCATTTGTTTGCGTTGTTTTTTTTTCTGGGACCTCGCACAGCGTAAGATTTCAGTGAACGACTGCATGGTCTGCTTACCTACGCAGCCAGCTTGTTCTCATTATCACGTCGTTAACCGTGTCTTCTGAGGCATGCGTTGCGTGTCGACGCTGACTGCCTGCCGTAGGCCGCTGATCGCCCTAGTTGAAACAGCTGCGTCAAGCTTGCTGCGCAGAGTTCGAGCCGGGACTTGACACGGGTTCGTGTTTCAGTCCGTTGGAAACGACGACGTGCTATTCGTTACATTTCAGCTGATTAGTTGAGAGCTTGGCTCCGTGTATGGAAGGATAATTATTTAAAAGCATATACTTCCCGAGTTTTGGAAAACTTACTGACAAGTTTACGATGGGCCATCTGCATATTTATCAAACGGCTGAAACCAACAAAACCAAGCGATTTTATGAACAAGAAAGCTAGCTTCTTCATCATTTGAGCGAGTTCTTGTAATTCACTGCTAGGCCGCACCAGATCTCGGGGCAGGTGTTGAGCAGCCATTCGATTGTCTCGTCACCCAGAACCGTCAGTGAATTACAAGAGTAGTGTAGCTAAGGGGGTGGCGTTGCTAAGGGGGGGCTGTCCACCCCTGGCGGCACTTTTATGGGGGCGGAACTATGGGCTATGCTGTAGGCTATAAACCTGTACAGGCCGTATTATAATAAAAGTGGTTTTAATACGAAACATTACTCGCAGTTGAAGGACGTTTGTGATTTTTAGTAATTTAAACTATTACCTGTGTATTTAAGCGGTTATCACCTTATCCAAACAATAAACAATCGTGTATCAAGGTTGTTATATCAATAGGCTTTTTTTACATGAAGCTGCAACACGGTTCTCAACACGCTTATCAACTAATTTGATGTCAAATATACTGATTCACTACACGGTTGATTGATCGAGTGTTCGGTCGTTGTTGACATTTGATCGTATTCCTTATATGACGATATAGAACTTAGGAGCATGGCGGATGACTGTGGGCAAACGTGTGGCTGTGGTGAACTCTAAACTTTCGTAAGTGCTCTTAAGTTTTGTACCTGCGAGTAGAAGCGCTTTGTTGGGTTTAAAAACATTTCTGTGTAAATCTAATAAATATGCAGTTGGATTTGTGCTCGTCAAAATGGATTTCCGTGTGTGTGAAGAAATCTAATCTAGCTCAGTATTCTTCAACATGGGTTCCGCGGAACCCTAGTGTTCCGCAAAGCATGTAGTGGGGTTACGTGAGTTTTAATGGTTACGTGAGGGTTCATCATTTTTTTAGGGGAAATGATTTCTTGCTTCACTATGTTTTTGCGTCATTATGAAAATTTTTAGATCACCGTACTGCATTCAGATTCCAAGTAGGTCAGTTAGTTGCGCAGGAGGTTGAGTGCAGTTAATAGCCGAAAAAGAAATATTGACAGTTGTTGCGTCCCTTGTTCATTGTTGTGCAATTAAAGAGAACGTTGTTGTTGCATCACAGTTACACGATGTTGCCGATGTACAGTTCACAGTGGAAAAAGAAGGCACCTTCAACTTTTGCAGTTTATTCAAAAGTATAACCTTGGGAACTCTGTTCCAAATAGAGTAATAATGCTGCGGATTTTCCTCAGAATTGCCGTTGGGGTTGGTACCTGTGAGAGGAGTTTTTCGAAACTAAAACTGATCAAGAATCACTTAAGACAGTGGTTCTCAACCTGGGGTTAGTGAACGCCCCAGGGGTTCACGGGAAGATTTCCAGGGGTGCTTGGATGGCAGTTGAGTTTTCGTGCATTGCTATTTTTTAATATCGTAAACGAGAGGAAAATGCCTGCCGTTTGAAAACTCCGCGTAGACTTTGCCTCAGTGTAGATTTTGTCAGCTTACTGGGAATTCGGATTGATTGTTTTATGACTCGGGGGTGCTTTCAACGGAAAAAGGTTGAGAAACCCTGACTTAATATCCTTGAGATTGAGAAATCTTGCCACATTGTATGAGCACCTTGAGATTGAGAAATCTTGCCACATTGTATGAGCACCTTGAGGTTGAGAAATCTTGCCACATTGTCTACAGAGCAAAAATTGACAGATTAAATAAATTTTGACATTGCCATTGAAGAAATTGCTAAGAAAAAGGCAAGAAAAATTACTATGTAGAAAATTGTAGTTTTCATTTCAGAAAAAAGGTGGTTCTAATTTTTTGCACTTTTTTTACTATTTTGCCCTATGTCATTTTTGCGTTTTGCAGTTACAATGTTTAGGTTTTTGGTGTGTATTTAAAGCATACCAAATTTGAGCATGTGAGATTACTGTGATAATGTAATGGTGCATAAACTAGTTAATATATATACGAAGTTTTAAGAGCCAGTCACTGTACAATACTTATTTTTATGGGCTTCGGGGGCGCCAAACTCAAGGACCGCCCCGGGCAGCCCATACTCTAGCTACGCCACTGGGTCATGCACTCCACAGGGAGGTCGATGGATTAGACAGTGAAGGACAACATGGTCAACGGTCTGTTCCTCTGCGCCACACTAACAAGCCGCAGTAGAGGTCATATACAGCACCCCATTTGTGTCAGCAGGAGCGGAAACGTACGACACCGGTGCGGAGGCGTCTTGGCAGGGCCATTCCAGGATGGTGGGTGCCGATGTCAGGGGTGAAATACGGGGTCTCGTAGTGTTCTCCAACCACTCCGCATTGCTGTTCTCCAGGATCAGCTTATGCTTTTTTCATACAAATGAAAAAACAGTGATTCTGTTTTTGAAAAAAGCTTTGGTAGACCTGGTAATACTTCGTTGATGATAGTTGCGGGATGTATGTCCGAACAAAAGTGATAATCCCATATCCGGTATCTCTCTTTTTAAATTGGTGCCTCGTCAATGCTTACTCATCAGCTGTCGTACGTCGACCCTCAGCAAGCAAGTATAAGCTTTCGGGAGCCCCAAAAAGCACCGGTTCACAAGTTGTGCTACATGTGAAGCAAAATATCCATGACATTGCCTTTCTCAGAAAGCTGTCTCCTTGTTGAGGTTATTGCAACGCTGTGAAGCCGCCAAAGGCCGAGGGTGTTGCAGTCACAGTCACTGCGAAAGTCAAGAGGTTTATGGAACAGTTGTTGCTCTTTGCGTTTTTCGGCCAGTTTCAAAGATGCGTACTGTTCATTGGCAACGACACTCATTCCAAACACTTCAGAAAAAAAACTGTAACCCTAACCTGAAGAAGTTCAAGCGTATGTTCGTAGCACGAAAACGCTTTCGAACTACATTAACAAGCGACCAATTTGTTCGAAGAAAGATGAGACCACTGCATCATCCTTTGCTATGTAAAAATTAAATGACGTTCCACTCGGATTTGCAAAAGTTTAAATGTTCCAATCGTTCCAATCTGATTTGCAAAAATTTAACGTTCCAATCGGATTTGCAAAAGTTTAAATTTTCGGATTTGCACAAGCTTATAACGGATTTGCAAAAGTTTCAAAATATTGTAAAGTTAGTTCAATAACCAGTTGACCAAACTATGCTAACAATCAGGTACGCATGGTAACGACGCAGTGAACACAAAAGGCATTGGCCAAGTGTCGTTCAAAAACGCAACTTTTCGGAAAAACGTTTCAACTTGTTAACAAAGGTGTGTTGCGTTTTGGGCAAAAACATTGTGTTGGGAAAATACATTTTCCTGTGCAAAAGTAAATTTGTGGGAAAAAAGAAACACATCAAAAAAATTGTTTTCTTTATGACTTTCAGGTTTTACAGGCTCGATGTTCTACTGAAGCAGAATACAGTTGTCAGGTCAAAGATGAAAAACACTACCGTAGAATTACCTAAGTAAGTTACCGCAGTGACAGCATTGAACACAGAAAAAATTTTTGGAAGATAGTTCCAACCTTGACACCATATTAAGCTGATTTCAAGTGAGCAATACTCCGCAGTATTTTCTGTGATTTAGGGTTTTAGTATAGCCATCCACATCCGGATTCACCATAAGTTCTCATGATTGTTTCTGAGTGTAGGCTACCAACATAATGGAAAATGTTAAAGGGTATTCATGATAAACAAAAACACTGAAAGTTTGGAATACAACGCTAGCGACACAAAAAAGTAAAGCAATTGCAAGCTGGCATCGCTCCCCATTTCTCTAGTTTTATAGTTGCTGTTGGGGGCTCCTTTGAGAGCGGAGTACTTACACATTACGGATGCTACTAGGGGCCCCTTTGAAAGCAGAGTAGGCCTATTTACACATTACAGTTGCTACTGTGGGTCTCTTTGAAAGCGAGCACTTACCAAATACAGCTGCTGTTGGGGACCCTTTGAAAGTAGAGTACTTACACATTACAGTTGCTGTTGGGGGCCCTTTGAAAACAGAGTAGCCTACTCATACATTGCAGTTGCTATTGGGGGTCCCTTTGAAAGCGGAGTGCTTACTTATGATCTGCTTCGGAGTATATTAAATGAGTGGATAATACATTTTTCACCAAAAAAGAGCAAAATTTATGTGCGAAACATCTCGAGAGAGGCCCCTAAAAATGGGGGGCCCGAGGCCAGAGCCTCGTTCGCCTCCCCTTAAACACACCACTGGTTAGAACCAGAACCGTCACCAGAAAGTCGTGAATAGGGGGGCTTTACGTTTGGGCAGGGGGGGCTTGACATCAACATTTGACAAAAATTCCATTGATTTATAGTATTTGAAATTGCAATTTGGGCGGCTTGAAGCTTTGTTTGGGGGGTCTAAGCCCACCAAAGCCCCTCCGTGGCGACGGGACTGGTTACAACGTCTTAATTTCTCTCCCGCTGCCGATTCCCTGTATGACGATTAGTTAATGACGTTATAGCCAAGGCGGGGCGCTGTTGAAGTGTTTGCTATAGTTGGGGGTGTTTTGCTCCTCTCAGTGTTGATGATGTGCTAACAACTACAGTACTCTGTAATGCGCTATGACTAACCATTTTTGTGCTCTTGTGGTATTCGATTGTGCTTATGATATGGACCACGAGTCCGCGGCAAATCAATAAAATAAATAAATAAAACTGCTATATCTTTTATTCGCGTGTGTGGATCAAATTCTTGATCCATAGCATAACGGGCTAGTTAAAGTTATGACAGATCACAGGTAGGTGTTATTCAGTACGTTGGTACGTACACGCAATACTGAAAAGGAATGAGCCCTGAAACCACGCACCAGCAGCGACTACAACTGTTCATCGTCGCAGAGAAGTTATACAAAGTAGGAGGTTGTGTTCGATGTGCATGTGGTTGCGAGATTGAGGCCAATATTAGCCACATTTTGAGGTTGGCCACAGTCAAAAAAGCCACTAATAATAAGAAAAGGTTAGGCTCGTCATGCAAAGAAACGTTATGTCCAGCAAATATTTCATCTTTACTGCCAGCACAATTCAGGGAAGTTCGTAAGTTTATGGTTCTAGTTATTCACTGTTAGGCATGGTTGTTTAATAATAATGCCATACGAAAGTGTCTGCATTGGTGTTATTTAATAACGTCAGTAATGCCTCAAAGTGTTTTTCCTCATAACTACAACACCTTCATTTCCAATTGCATTCCCACTGTAGGTTGAGTTTATGTTGCCTTTTCTGATTTTGCCAGTACTCTGAGTGAGAGGTACTTGCAGTTGATAGTGGTACGGTCATGGTTCATCGAATATGCCAATTGTGGAGAAAATACACACAGACCAGTATGAAGCGTTTACGTGCTGCGTATAACAATGCCTTATCGAATTATGCATTACATACCCAGAAATGTGAGTGTTCGCCCACACCAGGTTAGCCATAGTGTCAGGACCTTTGATGCCGTGCTGAGAACCAACTTGTATCGATTTTTTATACCAGGGGTGGCCAACTTGTCTTTGACTAGGATCGACCAGAAAATTTCTTGATATCTCGCGATCGACCGGTCGGTAACAAAGCCACATAAG
>JGI24159J19872_10007888_pt1 | contig 13939 bp, 10 predicted proteins | sample Ectturendosymbi4_FD_19872 | JGI IMG/M metagenome (IMG submission 19872) | reverse complement strand
TCTTTGTCTGTAGTGTAAGTACTTGAGAAAAGAGTGAAATGCTGACATTAAAAACGAGCTTAGCAACTTACTGCCAAAATCACCGATACGATCATTATTTTTTTTCATAATAGTATAACAGATTTAAGTATAACAGATAACAGAGCTATGCTGATTCCAGAAAGGAGTCAAAGCCATTTTTTGACGAAGTTTGTTCTAGACGGAGAGGTTCATGGGATGACATTCTTTCTGCTTTTGTGCTTCAATTGCCACGTTGTATTGTCTGCTTGCATTATTTCTGCTGTATAGCGAACCGCCTGATATGCTATATTTCGTGCGACATGAAATAGGAGGCGAGGGGCAAAGGTGAAAAGCGAGGACAATCTACAAGGAGATAGCAGTTTCAACTGTTTGCAAAATATGCTATTTCTTGTCTCTGCCCTTGTCTAGGTTGCAAAACATCAAATGACGGTGCTCAGCAGGTTCGGCGTTCATATCTGTATAACATTCTGGGTCGAAATAAATGCGAATAAAATTTACATGTCCCAAGCGACTTTTTCGTGGCGGTTGCTGCATACATCCAACATTGTATTTAAAAATGTCCACCCCCTGGAATTTTTGGCCCCCCTGCTGTGACATCCTGGCGACGGCCCTGCTCCACTAATACATGCTTTAAAACTGAAATGTTTTTTGTCTGGAAATTAAATGTTCCTGTCTGCATCACTTTGGAAATCTTTAAACGTTGAGGTGTACTTATAACAAAGACACTGCTAAAAATTAAAAAATTGAAATATGTTATGTGGCGCTCCTCAGTGAATGCTACACCCAAACACCAAAATCTGGATTCATCACTGTGGAGAAAATTATTGCAACTTACTGTACTTCCTCTGAAGTACAGTGTCTATCGAAGGAAATCTTTCGACAGCCACGACGCAGACACTATCAAGTTCACAGAGTATATATTTCGACTATTATGTAGGATCAGCTCTGCGAAGTGGTTGAAGTATAAAATAGAATTTAAAAACACAAACAGTGAACCTAACATCTACGAAAATGTCACTGAAACAAATGCTTTTCATGTTTTGCAGTGATTTAAAAATAGCAGCTCTGACCTAAAGGCAAACTGGTTTAAATAAATGTTTTTTACCGAAAATCGGAGGAACACGTTTTCCACACTCCGAGTTATATTTAGACACTTTTGCTCAAGACAATGGTTGAAATTTACTCTGATTTAGATTAACACAAAGCATATAAGATGTTGTAATCGAAAGACCTGAGAACGAAAAGTGGAAAGCGTGTGGGTGTTGGTTTGAGGCGTGACTCACAAGCATGGCGCTGGAAAGGGGGGCAGGGCGTTGCCTTGTCCCTGGATTTTGAAATTTGATTTAGTTTTGAGTTGGTAAATTGAAATTTCACCACTGTTGGCTCACCCTGGAAAAATGCTTTTGGCTGCCCCTGGAAAAATCATTCTGGCGCTCATGCTCACAAGGATGACGAATATCAACCTCCTTTATGCCGGCACAATCTCTCTTCATTAACCAAAATCGCAGCAAGAAGTAAGCAAAACTTAAGTGTGTGGTTTAAGCTACAGATGGCCTAATACCTTTGGGTGAGTTACCTACGGATGAGAATATTTTTTTAGGATCAGCGATTCGACACATGTTACATAACTACGTTCTCCAAAGGCAGAGTTTAACTGCTTGAAATTTTGAAAATGATTAATTTGCAGTTTTTTGTTGTTTTCTCTTCTAGCTTTAAGCTGCTTTTGCTGTAACACCGGAGTGTTTGTCTTCTCAAACTCGAAAATCCACTTTTCAGGGTCACCAACCTTGGACAATGTTCCTTATTCAAGAACAAACTGGTCTTTCCAGAGGAGTCCCTAGGCACTTTAAGAAATGGCGGACTATTACTCAGGTCAGTAGATTTTGCTAATATTAGCGTTTTACAGGCTAACGTTCAGGCACGCGTTATGTAAAAACGTTATCAATTTTCTCGGTGGGTGTTCGATGAGAATTGGCCTTGAAGTTGCTACGAATCTATACTTTTGATGCAGCAATGAGAACACAAGTTCTTTTGCAACATGTGAAAAACAAGTGTGGTTTTTCTTTTACGGCATAAAATACATGGTTGCCTTATTTACATTTTGTGCTCATTTTTAAGCAAGAAGTCACTGCGTTTTCATAAAATGGGTCAGTGCAATATTTTTAACATGGCAGGCAAATGTGACAGAAATGAAGTGTCGCAACAATCTGGCTGCTTCGTATTTGGTTGTAAAACACAGAATGTTTTAAACTTTGCAATGAATTTTTACGCAATATTTAAAGGAGCTGTAAAAAGCAACGAGGTATGGAGAAATATCTGCGTTCAGTTTTAAGAGTTGTGCTCTGCTTAATTTCTTCGTCTTCATCTTTGTTGGTCGAACAGGCACAAAACAGGTTGGGATACTTTGCTGTGTGTGTCCACGCAATGACTTCGGCAAAGACGTTATAGCCGACAACAAACTTATTGCAGAACTTTTTGAGACAGCATTCAGAAAAAATCTCTTCAAATCTGTTTTCATTCAGGCTTCCCAATCGAATGTTACTTTGGTGCACTTGCGTCGAGGATATTGGTACAGATTCCGTGTGGCCAGCGTGAACGTTAATGGCACGAAGGGATTTGCAGTCATGAGACAGCCGTTTAGGTTGTCGGCAGGTGACCGTCTCCATGTTGAATTACGACTGTATCTGGAAAAACTTGAAACGATTCGGTGTGGAGCGTCCATTCCAGCGAAATAAACAGTTTCATTATTGTTGTTAGCTGAAAGATTGCGACGAAGAAGGGTTGGCCTTGATGGTAAAAGATTTTTTAGAAAAATAAATAATAATGCCTAAAATGTGATGTTGCTTCTCGGTTGCAGTCTAGCATTAAGGCCTGCCTTAAATATGAATCTGGCTAACAGGGCAGAATAACTACAAATCTGGTCTGTTCCGCGTCAGCCAAGCATCACACGACGAATTGCGAAATATTTTGATGCAATAAAAGGAAATAATTTGAAAAATTCACGGGTGCTGTGGCTTCAGGAGAGTAAATGCTTTTTATCAAAATTTGAATGAAAGCTTAGGCTTTGCTCATACCTATCATATTTGTCTTCTGTTTATCATATGTTTCTGCCATTAGTTGCAGAAATGGCAGAAATTAGATTATGCGCAAAACCTTCCAAACTTTTATAGATTTTGGCTTGTTTGTTGCAATTATCATTATCAAGACCTCAAAAAGTTTTTCGACACAGATCGACATTCATCTCACTAAGCAGTGACTTAGGCAAAACAACATTGAAATACAATTCTTTTCTTTTGAATTTCTCAGGTCTTGATAAAGATTGGAATACAATTCTTTTGAATACAATTTTTTTCTTTAGGGAGAGCACATTGGAACACAATTCTTTTCTTTTGAAAATCGGCTTATCTGATCTATGTCCACATGCGCTGGCCTGTGAATAAACACAGCGATCGGCCAATGTAAACGAATATTGCAATCGCGTTACTGGTACACAAATATCGCCAATATTAAATCAAAGTAACAGAACACGTTTCTTTCTTTCTCCACAAGAACCTCGTCCTCCTCCGAGTCCTGGAGACTTAGAGCAAGTCGGAATCAGACTTTTGCGAGGAACTCGTTACAAAGTACAGATACGATGGAGGTTGCCCAATCACCAAGATAGTGACTTACCGATCAAAGGTTTTTAATTCATTACTAAAGATTTATGTTACATCTGCATAGAAAAAGTTGTTTTTGAACGAATTGTGTCAATCTTTTTTAACGTACGTCATTACTCACTTTTCACACCCGCTTTAACTTTTCTCGGGAGAGTGGCCGATGCAGCACCCCTAGAACGTTTCGACATACCTCACGATTTCCAACAACCTCTGATAGTTCTGCTGGTTCAACACCAAAGTGTGACCAAGCAAGACCGGAGATGTAATCATGCCACTTGATCCTTGCTCGACAACAGGGTCTCTTTCCCGGGGGGTGTAGCAACAGGATTTTAGTCACCAACCTTTCTTGGATCATTTTGATCACGTGACCAAACCATCGCAGCTGAGATCTCTATATTCGGAGAAGTGGTTCGATGTTCAGGGGTTTACAAATTTCAGGGCTGCACAGTTTGTTACGAATTGTCACGCCGTGAGGTCTTCACGAAAATCCTATCTCTGTACTTGAGACAGTACTCTTCGCATATTAGCCAAGATTAGTGACCGCAGGTTAACATTAAAACAAAAGCCCATTTAAAAAACTGAAAACTTTGTGGTGTTTGAAAACTCACTTTTGTCACTCCAACACGATGACGACACGTCATACTGCATTTCTTCACCAATCCGTGCATCAATCTTCTTGCTCTGCCTTCCGTCATCATGGTGCCACCTCACAGTACTTCACCTGCTGCAGTGTTTTGTCGCTTACTTGCAGCGAGCACTGGCTTGGGTTTCCGGAAAGAAATAATACCTCGGTTTTTTTAGTGCTAATGTTCAGTCTCGCTTAATCGCACGCAGCCGAAAACCGATCAAAGGCATGTTGTTTTTTATCAAACAAAATATCACCATTAGACGTGAAGCTCTGAATGTAGAAGGATTTTTAACGCTGATGCTCAACACATTTTGCTTGAACTCTCCACTCCGTTCCATAGTTTATTTCCTTGTTCGTAAAATGTGTATGACCTCACAACAGGCCACTTCCATTCTAACCCGTGGCTTCGCAATCTGTTTTTCTCCAGGATTTCACATAACCTGGTTTGAACTGAGTTCATCGATGAGTGTAATTCGACATTCGGTCAAGAAGAAATTCGTGAAATTACGTCATAAATCGAGGCTAAGCAAACGATCTGAGTGGTTGTTCTGGTTGTCCAAGTTTCGACTCTACGCTGTGTACAATGTGTCTGTGCTCGCCTGCAGCGGGTGGAGGAATCATACTTTGTACAGCACTGCGAAGACTCTGAAAGGTTGAAAAGCTCTTGACTGAGTGTTTTGAAGCTTTGCCGGCCTCGCCAGCAACACAAATAAGATTGATCCACGTGTAAGAAAGCACATGCAGTGAAATGTTATTGATAATAATTCATTTTTCTTATACAAATGTAGAAAAAAAAGATAATTTTTGACGGAACAATATTGTTGGGAAAACTTGTATTTTTATTGAAAAATCAGAAATCATTCTGATCGTTCCAGGGTTAAAAGATTTGAATGAGGAGCCTGTGATCATGTTTCACTGGGTGACCTTACCTTTTTCTATTTTGAATGCAGTGGAATACCCTCCTAATACGCCCACGGAAGAGATCACTGGTTTGAAAATACATACGCCATTCATCATCGCCAATAATAGCGTGAATGTGAACGTGAGTTGGCACTTTTCGTTCACAGGTCAGTTGTGTTGAAAACTATTTTCAAAACAAGTGAAAAGAGATTTTTGAGATGTGAGAGTGTGTTACGTTGCACTAAATGCAGCCTACCATGGTTTACAATTGCTTCGCATGCTTGGTATGCTTTCATTTTCAAGCAGCACTTCACAGTTTATATCAAATTAATTGTTGTTTGCGTGGAAGTTTTATTTAAATCGTCTCAGATTTTATTTTTGTTAAAGTTTAAATTCCTTGTGCATGCGCTGGTCTGGAGCGAGCAAAACATTTTTAATGCGTAAACATACAAATTTATGCACACCTTCATTTTATAAAGTAACAATGAGGCATATTGAACTTAAATTACAACTCTCTACTGGTTTATTTCATATCCGCAGTTTTAACATGTGAATTGCATGTCAGAGAGCACCTTTTTGAGAACCATTAAAGTATTTGATGTAGACTTTGCTTTGTTGAACAGAAGCTCCTGAGAGCGTCGTAAAGTTGCTGATCAGTTGGCACAACCAGTTCTGCCTTGGTCGAACGGTTCCGAGAGAAGTTCAACACGATATTATCGGTGTACGACTGTTAATCACGCTTAGGCACACGTCTTGCATAGAGGTTTACGTTCTCCGTTTGAAATTGTAAATTGGAAAAAATTTAAAGTTTTGCATCTTATTGCAAAAGGTAATTCAGTCAGAAAACTTCGTTCTTGGAAGTAATGATATGAATTTGAAAGCTATAAAAACAATACTATCCATGACAAAGGTGAAGTTGAATTCGATTCGCACTTTTAAATAACAAGTTACAGGCGTTTTATTGTTTGCCTTTGAACAAATAACATTTATTACAAGACTGTATTTGACATATTCTTGAAACGATTTGAATTAATCAGGATTACTGTGATTGCAAATCTCGGCGTTGTTTTGATTGTAATGCACTGATACACAGAGTCAACCTTTACGAAGATCACCATTTGTGGTGATCACGGATTTACTTTTTCTTATCATGAATCGATTCAGAGTTGCGTCACCTTGATTCACATAAACTGATTTGATTCTAGGCTGACGTGTTCCATTTGATTTAACATTCATTTTGTATTTACTTAGTTTTCATCGCTTGCTCAGTAAAAGTAAGATCATGTTTCTGACAGTTTAAGCTAAATGATAACGTTTTTGACTGTTCCAGGATGTGACATCTACGCTGACTGGCTTGCGCTTAGCTTGCAACTACGTTGTATCCGTACAAGCCCTCTACGGGTCGATGCGACACCAGTGGACAAAAATGACAATCACATACTTCATAACGCCCAGTTGTGGCGTCACGGAAGAGCGGATGATCAAAGCCGATCCGGGATCGTGTCGCAGAGGTACAGAAATGCTTGTGCTGAAATCTCTTACAAGTGTGCTGCATCACTGCACCATGCTCTATGTCAGGACTCTGCGTGATTGCTGCTGTAGAGTGTAGATCGTTTGGTAATACCTGACGGCGTTCAAATTAATCTTTCTGCCTTTGCGTTTTTTAAACTTATCAATAACAAAGTTCATGCCTGTTTCATTGGCCTGTACCAGATATGGGCAAGATACGGCCCGTGGTCCACGCTAAAGAACGAAATTTGAAAACGCCTAAGAAATTTGTTTTTCTGCACATACGGTCAAGCTCTGTAATCCGGCCCGATGAACTTGTCCGCATTATATTAATAATACCACTTTAAATTGCAGAATCTATTGCGCCCTTGAGTCAAACTTTGCCCCCACCACACATTGCCCCCACCATTGCCCCCTCCCCACCCCACCACACATGATCATTGACATAGTTTCAGGACACGGAACAAAAGCGAGATTTGTAACAAAGAAATTATTGTGGAAGCAAATGTCGCGGTTTCAGAGGCGTACCCAGGTCAGGTGGCGCCCAGGGCAAGAAACACGTTTGGCGCCCCCATGTTCGAACATAAGTTTTTTTGGGAGCAAATGCACTGGACTGAAAAAGGCACTTGCAACATTGCTGGGATTTCTCGGCAGCGCCCAGTGATTCGGAGCCCGGGGTAATGTGCCCCCCTCGTTACGCCCCTGCGCGATTTTGTCTACGATATTAACCCAGCAATCATGCATACTCATGGAGACTGGCAGGCAGTGGAAGGGGTGCTGAGCAAAGACATGGCAACTGTAGGTGAACACCTCCAGACGTGGAAGTTAAAGCTCAACACTGAAAAAACGGTGTCGACAGTCTTCCACCTCAACAGCAAGGACGTCAAACGTGAGCTGAAAGTCAACTACAACAACGAAACCTTGCCCTTCTGCTTTGAGCCCAAATGCCTTGGAGTAACGTTGGACAGGTCGCTCACGCATCGCCGGCTCATCGAGTCACTTCGCAAAATGTTGACATCACACGTCGCACTCTTGAGACGGCTTGCTGGTTCGGGCTGGGGTGCTGAAGCAACAACGCTGCGAAACGCCACCCTTGCCCTGGTTCATTCAACAGCTGGGTACTGCGCTCCTGTCTGGTGCTGCAGTGCTAATACCCGCCTCATTGATTGTACTATCAACGACGCCTTGCGAATTGTGACTGGATGCCTGCGTCCTACACCAGGCGACAACCTTCCTATCCTCGTAGACATCCAACCTACTGGCATCCAACCTGCTGAGCTTCGTTGCATAAGAGCCACGCTGTCTCCAGCACGCTGGGCCATGGAGCCTGGACATCTCCACTCAACGCTCACCTGTCCACCAGGTACGAATGCACGGCGTCTCAAATCGAACACACCCATTTGTACCCGCCGCACAACGCATCTGTTCATCTGACAACAACACCAGGAGTGCGGCGCTCTAGGCAGATCACCAATGGAATGCGGAGTGGTTGGACAACACTACGAGACTCCGTACTTTCATCTCCGACATCGGCACCCACCCTCCTGGAATGGCCCTTCCAAGAACAGTGTGGGTCCGGCTTAACCGCATCCGCACCGATGTCGGACGTTTCCACTCCTGCTTACGCAACTTGGGGTATGGCACCCTCTGGGGCTTGTGAGCGTGGCGCAGAAAAACAAACCGTCGACCATGTTGTCCGGCAATGTCCAATCCATCGACCTACCCATGGTATGCACGGCTTGACGNTTTTAGATCAGGGGTGTGCAACCCGTGGCCCGCGGAGCTGAAATTTAGTGGCCCGCGGAATGGTCCGGATTTTAGAAGTGTATTGCCAATCTTCCTTTGGTGGCCAGCGAGTTGTCTATACCGAAAAGCTTGACACATGCACCTGTGGCCCGAGGACCAATCTGGTTATGTTCACTTGGCCAGGCAGTGTTGCATCGTTGCACACCCCTGTTTTAGATGATGAGACAATCGAATGACTGGTAAACACCTTCCCCGAGATTTAGTGCGGCCAAGCAGCGGATAGTAACAACTGTCTCACACGACGAAGAACACCAAGCGATTTTCGACAGTTATCGAAGGTTGAAGAATTACTTGAAAAATATTAAACAAATAACGGCCTAGGATTTATAGAAATGGGAAACATTTCCTTTGTGCGTTGCGTGGTGTATGACGTGAAACGCTCTTCAGGCCTTACAAAGCAAACCTTAGGTCTCATTTCCCTGATAAATCATACGTATCTTCGCGGTTTAGGCTCTAAGGGTAATTAAGTTAGATAAAAAGCATGAAAAGTTTTTGCGGCCCGGAACAAAAAATAGTTGGAAATTTTAGACTTAATCGAGCAACAGTTGCTGTGAGTTCTTTGAACAGATCAGACATGAGTACGAGTACACCGCTCGAGGCGTTTTCTATTTCTACGAGGCACACGTGACTGAAATCTGGACTGCATCTCTTATTATTTATTCGCCCACTATCTGTTCTACCTTGACTGTCGTATCATGTTTTTTTGCCGAAGTGTTGCGTGTATAAGCGACATGCAGTTAGGCAAGCTGAGGTTTAGATGCAGCAGATATTTTCTTTATAGCCTTTAGTTTGGTTGCAAGGACAATTTCTTGAAACAGTATTTTGGTGTGGAAAACGCCAAAGAAATTTGTTTTTTGTTTTCTACGCACTGCCTGTCAAAACATTTCACATTAATTCATTGTGTTTTGTTGGGTTTTGAAACCTTGGGTTTAAATTAACAAAAGCAGTCCTTTGTCACCCATTGTGACAGTAGCATTTGGCAAAGTGGGAAAGAACCTTGTTTGAGTTCATTCAGATTTGGCATTGGGAGGAAACATAGCTTTACACATATTGACCACTTTGCATTGCAGGAGGGACAGCCTTACGGCCAAGAAAGCTTTCGGTCACTCATGTAACAGATCACAAAGGCACTACGGCAACGATTGTGAGCTGGAAGAATCCCTTGACGCTACTGACAACAACATCACATTTGATGGGATTCTTTGTGTACCGCGTGGATGAAGCAGTTGGAAATCTTACATGGACTGTTCTTCCACTGAGAGTAAGTAAAAAGCTTTAAATGAGAATATATTGGAAAACGCGGAGGATGATCTGACCTTGCAGCAGTGTTGTTTATGCGAAATCCAAGTCTCTGTGAACAAAACTGGAAATGCAATTCGCATCAGACTCACGGTCACGGTAATGACTGCCCTTGTTAACGATTTGCATTGATACACATTACTCGAAGCATTCCATTTCCAAAGATAACAATGCTTTGGTTGATGATGGCGGCTTTCATTGGTGGAGTAATATAAGCATCTACTGTAGTCCGCGCAACATTGACATATAGTGACCTTGGAATTACTCAATGCTTTTTTCAGCTGATTTCTCTCCTTTGCGTTCCAGCGATCCATCAACAGATGGGTAGTTCGAGATTTGCAACCTGCTGCTTCATATCGGGCAGGCATTGTTGCTGTATATGATAGTGGATTGACTGGAAGTGAAGAAGATATATGGATTTTTGGCAATCGAAGCTCGTTGCTTTCATCCGAACGACGAAGAGCTTGAAAGCTGAAATAGTTTTGGAAAAAATACAGTGTTTTCATCCACAAGCTACAAGCTTCAGTTTCAGGCTTCCAAGCAGCATTGCACATTCCTGTCAAAAGAATCTTGCAATGACGGACTTAAGCTGCTCGTTCCCGCTCATTTTGTGCAGAACAACACATGATGTAGGAATTATGTTCGTTTTGCATGCTTCGGACAGAATGTGCAAAAATTCAAAACTCTTTAAAATCTTGGTTAAAGAAACGGGTTGTACATTTTTGCATAGACTTGGTTATCATCTTTGAAAAAAGTATACCTTCCGTTTTAATATGTATACTCTGCATATTTAGAAGCAAAATATTATATATATATAAATACATATGACTTCAAAGCTTTAACAGTCGTTACCGTCTGCACATATAGAACTAGGCATGTTAAGGATTTTTGCAAAAAGTGTTTTTCATACAGATATGCTGCTTTTTTGTGCGAAACATGTAAATTTCAAACAGGTATCACCATCACAAAGAAAATATATCTATACATCTTTATTAGCACAGGGTCATTCAGCAAGTTTGCAGCCAAATATTTTAACAAGACCTTCCGATCTAAGAAACCTGTGCTTTGGGCACCAACTAAATACGTCACAATGAGAGGACTGAAGCGTGAACAGCGTGGGTTCGGAAACAAACTTTAGTTTACGTAATTTGAAAGTGATGATTAATTAACGTACTGCATTTTTGTAAAGACGTGGATTGGCTCTTTGCTTCAGCCATGGCAATAAAATTTTAAACTATTTCCTGGTGAAGATCAGTAGCCTAAAAATAACACTTGCGCAATTCTGGCGAAATGGGACGTTTGCATTGAAAGCATTTGGATATTTAAATTTTCGCAATAAAAAATGTGCAGCTGTGCTAAAACATAATCGCTTGTTTTTTGTCTCGCAGTAAAAGAAAACATCGCACAATTTTCGATAAACCTTTATCTTGCCCATGTTACTCTTCGCTTGTCTAAAAATACGTAATTTTCTTTGAACGTGATTATGCGATACACCACAGTTTGCAATGTTTTTTAAATGCCCTTGAACGGGTTTTAAATGTTTCGCTAAAGCAGCCAACCACCAGGGGGCGACTCAATGCAGAACGAACTTTTTTCGAAACCGCTGAGTAATTGTGTTGAGTTGAACAATAATTCCATATCACGTGCACGCACATGTAGTCACATCAAGGAAGTAACGATGAATAATAAACAAAACATTTATAATGTGTTAAGAAGCAGAGAGGATGGCGAAAATTACCCAGCATAACGGAATTGCCAACCGCTTCAAGGTAACATTCCGAGTCTCAGATGAGCCACAAATACTTAAATGAGTCAAAATTGTGATATTACGGTGAAATGTTTTTTGGTTTTGTGTGTCAAAGTCCATCTTTATGGTCTGGGTTTCAGCAAAGAAAAAAAAGCAAAAAAATATAAATCAAATTGAAGTAACAGGGTACGCGCTTCATCGTTTTCAAAAGTTTGCTCTGTATTTATCATGTTTTTTTTCTGAAACAATGCCCTGATTTTGTTGTGTTGCCCTAAAAAACACATTTCTTTTCTGTAAAAATTCAAAAGTGCTCCCTTGATTTGCTTGATTTTCTTTGGCACAAGCGGCCTTTTCCACACCCCGCATCTTGTACAGCTATAATCGTAAGAGAACATGAAATTTATTTAATTGCTAAAAATGGAAGACTTGCAATAAACTTCAAACATTTTAAGCAAGGTGACAGAGAGATAAATATGCACAAAACAAAATGTTTTGCAGTGCAAAGTGCCTAGAATTCTATTTGTAGCTCAACAAAGCATATTCTTACTCGTCTCTGGATGTTGTTGCCGATGAGACACACAGTGCTAGACTCATCTGAACGACTCTGAAAACGCGTCATAATCATCATTCAGGTGATTCCTGTTTGCAAATGGTGTAGTCTTTTCAAACATTTTTTTATATTTCAAAATTGTTGAGAATAACAGCTCTAAATAACTGAATGCAAAACCATTAGGGCTGATCAGCCTCATAACAATGTACATGATTCAGTGACGTCGTTATTTTATGTGACGAAATGGTTCATGGAAAAAAATTGAAAAACGTTCAAAATGACTTCTGTGAAGGAGTAAGTAACCGAAGGCAACGAAAATTTTCCACTATCTCTTTACGTTGCAAAAAGTTATATGTTTGCTGTTTTGACTGCACAGTTTCTCCAAGTGAATCAGCTGTTTGGCACAAATGTTGGTCAGACGAGGTTAGTGTCACAACAGACCCCGTATCTATATGCGATCGTGGCAATGCGACATTAGCTGACAAAAATTTCCCAGAAAAAAAACGAAAGAACAACCTTGATAATAACACCTTGGTTACTTTTTCGTGATCTCACTTCAATTTACACGTGCCACACTTGAGGTCTTAACAATTGATTGCTGGATAATAGTGGGAAAACATTGGCGAATGGCGTTCAGTTTTGGCGTTCGTATAAAAATGATAGCTACAGAACATTACAAAGACGTTGACAGCATGGTAGGTTGAAATTTTTTTTTTCTAAAAAATAAAGAAACCAGAAACTATTGAAGATTTTCACAAGGTCTTGCTTCAAATCCAGTTTGTGATCACCCCAGACAGAAACATTTTCAAAGCTTGGCTGTGCAACAACTTGTGACTGCATACAGCAGCAACAACGGACAAAACCCCAACAGTTGCGATTAACTCGCGCTCTAAATTTCGAAATACTGTGTTGCTCTCGTGAGCTTCCTTCATGAAAGATCCACTTTTGTTTCTGTGAGGAAATGGTTGCTTCGGTACATCAACTCCGAGAAATTTGCATAAAGGGTTCCAGCCTTCAGAGACGCGATAAACCAAAAGTTTGTCTTTTGGTGCGTTCTGTAAAAAAAGCAAAAATACTTTCAAACAGCAATTTTCATTTGATCTTACCTAAAACGAAATGGCAGTATTTTCATTACAAGCAAACAATCCAAGCTCTCCAAGCTATTCTGTAAACGAGTATGAAATCATTCAATGCAATTGCTTTTCTGTCGAAACTGACGTTTCAGTTTTCAAAGTTTATAAAATGTCATATTTTATGTAAAACGATTTGAATACTCTTATCCTGTAAACATTTTCAAACTGTATTCAATTTTTTGCATTTGATTACACGGAAATTTATAGCTCGATTGGAAACGGCAAAAATTGTGAAAAGATAGTTTGCGTCCATTATCAGAAAAATTCAAAGGTAATCAATCAAAATTAAAAAAACTGAAGGCAGCACAAATTATCATAACCGTTTATGAATAATATTCTGGACCTACCGCTAACACATACGCGTTGTGTTGTCCGTACATTCTTTTCAAAGTAGGTTCACTTCGAAGGTGTATTCCAGCTCTAGGCCAACTCGCTATTTAAGCTTGAAGTTTCACTGCAATTATAAAGACTAGTTCTAGATATCACTCGACATGTTTGTGTCAATTGAAGCTGTAGGGATGCTTGTGATCGCAATGATTTTAAGGTGCTTTGCATTTTTAAAGAGACCAATTACAACGCTAAAAGGTAGGAGGTCTCTTTTGCAATGAGTACAAGTGAAGGTACCGTACAAAATCAAAGACACTTTCAATTTTCAATTTTCACGATTTACTTAGAAATTTGATGAACAAT
>JGI24159J19872_10007887_pt1 | contig 13940 bp, 14 predicted proteins | sample Ectturendosymbi4_FD_19872 | JGI IMG/M metagenome (IMG submission 19872) | reverse complement strand
TAAAATAACTTCTCCTAAATCTCCTAATGATTATAGGCCAATATCCATACAGGCCCGCAGCCAGGTTTTAAGATTTGGGGGGGCACAATACATTTTTAAGGGGGAAGATATTTTGGCTTTATTGTATGCTTAAAACAAATTATTTTGTTAATTGTCAGCTATTAACTGGGCAGCATATTGCCAGTTGTCTGTTTTCAATCTGATCACACAAGATTTGTGATTGAACCGGTGTGCTATGTGTCGTGGGTAGCCAAGTAGGGGAAGAAGACTCCAGCGCTTTTCTCAAATTTTAAAAAACGATGACTTTTTCCGGAAAAAAAGTATCCACATAAAACGAAGAACATTTGTTTAGTTATGCGCTTTTCCCAGGAAACAACAAAGAAAAACAACATGAAAAAAATTCGCCTATGCTTCAAGATATTTTTCTGACTACGCGCCAGTGCTTGATTCCTGATTGTCGCCTTTGATTCAGAAAAACTTTGTTCGATGTTTGCCGAATGCACTGTTAACTTATTTGAAAAAAATAACAATATTTTGACATAAACAACAAAACTGAACCACTTTTATTCGTATTAGCATTTAAAGTGAAGACACTGGTACGAAAGAAACTCCGTCTAATTCCTCATAAGAGCCACAACAATGCAATATAATAAAAGCACATCTCACGACTTAAAGTCCAAAATCGAATGAGTCATTGAGTTTAGCGTGAGCAAGCTTAGAATTACTTGAACGAAATGTAATCTGAACTAAGAAGTGCTTGATACGGTTTTCTTGTTATCAGTTAACGTTTTAAGTAACTCGATGTCTGCCGGCTTTTCTTTCTATCATTTTCGTTTATTCTGTTTTAAGTGAGTTATCAAGAATTGTACCAAAAAATGGCGATTCACATAAAAGTAGTATATGTGCCAAAATGTCCAAACTTGGAAGTAAATAGTACCAGATTTGGTATTGAACTATCAGTTGACATTGTGTATTGTGTAAGGTCTTCACTCTCACACGCAACGCGCTATGCTTCAAACATGCATCTGAGTAGCAAAGAACCCACAAATACAAGAAAGTACACGAGGATATACACGTGGCGTATATAACAACTCTGTCAGTCCTGCCTTATAACACCATGATTTATTATCCTAAGCCAAAATCTAGTTACTTTCACCATTGTTAAGAGACTTGACACCACTTAACAAGTTCACAACTTCCTTCGGGGTTGTCTTCAGGANCGATGTTCAAATGACGTGGATACGCGTCGGAAATCAAAATAAGACAAGCGGATGGAATATCTTAATTTTTAGACCTTGGAGTAGGCTACTAGCCTGCTATTGAGTGTCGGCCAGACCACACGCCAAAGAATCAACTACTATTATGTCAACGAAGCAATTTCAGTGAGTGAGCACAGAGCGCAAACTTATTAGTTCCAGTTGGCGATGGTTTTACTTGGTATTGTGTATTGTTCACATATTACACTTTTTCCGACTTAGGGATTGGGGGCTGTCTAAATGTTGGGGGTCCCTGGCTGTAGCCCAGTCAGCACCCCCTTAATCCGCCACTGCTTGAAATGAGTGCAAAAGATAGAAATCAGAAGTTTTCAGCTATTTTTAAAAAGCCAAAGGGGAACTTCCTGCTAGAAGCGATACTATATTTCCTCGAAAAAACGGCTTTTATCTTGTCATTTGTGTTAATGCAAATGTGTGCACTTTAGAAAGAACACATGAGAGAGGTAATCGACCATGTGTTTTACGCTCTTAGCATGAACTGCCACAGGCAAAGCATGCAAGAAGTGTAAAACACTTGGTCGATTGGGCTGGACTGTATCTAAATGCTCGAACGCAAATGTAGTTTTCCAAACAGACGTTTTCTTCATTCCGGTCGTAAGAAATAACACAAGGTCTTCAGCCAAAATCAGTGACTGCCTTTCCAGAATTTGTTTATACGGTACTACCATTAACTTGAGTAACGTTTCTGCTGCTAACTGTTTTCTGAATCGTCTGAACCTGCATTGTTGTTTTTTTGCTGATTTTCTCATGGCAAGAGCGCTGATTGTAAAAAAATACCAGATTAACATTCTCAAAAAGGTTTGGTATATTCTTTTAGTTTTGTGTACTAGATATCTTTCATTTTCCAGTCATCTTGAGGCACACCATAACCACTGAAAATATTAATGTGTTAATAATACCAACAGGAGCCGGAGCCATGTTATGAAAAAAGAGAGCTACGGGGCAGGAATTACACTCATGAAAACCAAGAGCTCCGTAGCTGGACCCGTGATCACGAAAAGAAAAGCTGCGAAGTCGGAACAATGTCATTTTTATGACGACTTTGCAGTCTTGATAATTCCACTGTTTGATTTTTACCTTGGATTTGGTACTGATTACATCCTCGGAACAGGGTCTTCAAAACTTGATCATTTTTCAGCCGCGTGTGGTCAAGAGGGAATAAGAATTATCACTAAAAAGTTGAAGCATTATGCCTCTCCATAAATCCAAATCAGTGCACGTTGGAAGTAAGCGGCAATGCATTGCAGCAGTTCGATACGTGCGGAACAAGGAGATTGATATACGGATTGGTAAAAACAGCATAGTTCTGCATGAGCTTTATTGCTCTGTGGTCACAAAACGGAAGCTTCCAAACACCGCAAAGTTGTCAGTTTTTGAATAGGTTTTTGTTCGAATTCTCACCTATGGTCATGAATCCTGGGTAGGCTTTGACCGACAGCGTGCAATCTCAAGTGCAAATGGCATAAAAGGGATTTTGTGCAAAGACTTCACGGCAGGCTAACAACCAGAAATTTTCAAAAACATATTTAGTTGTTAGGTACAACATCAAGTTACAACCATTTTGTACCCCCAGAAAATACCAGCTGGTTGCGTCCATGGTTCTCGGTGTGATCGCGGCCAAGTGTGCAGTTGTGAGATTCGCAAAACCCTGAATGTGGAACCACTTCTCTGAATAAAGAGATCCCAGGTACATTGGTTAAACCGCATGACCAGAATGCCTCAGGAAACGTTGGTGAAGCGAGTACTTTTGGCTACATTAACATACATTAACGGGAAAATGGCGTCCAGGCCGACCAAGGACCAAGTAACGTGATTACATCTTCAACCTGGTATAGTCGCGCCTAGGTGTGAACAGGCCCGTGACCAGCTTGAGACACCTGGTGAGGCGAAGGGGCTTCTGAGGGGCCCAAATATTTTGAAATTATGTCCAACATATTTTTCCAGGGGGGCGAAAAAGTTTTTCACCCAGGTTACGGGCCTGGGTGTAAAGCCAGTAGAAATACCAGGTGTTGCTGAAAACTACGAGGTATTTTGAGACTTTCTTCAGCTGCTGCTCCCTCGAACGTCTCGAGAAGGAAACCAGATGTGAAACACTTCCATTAGTGCGATGGCGTCATTTCTACAATTGTGACTGTTTTATCGACCACAGAAGATGGTGTGTTTCGTAAACTTTTACCTGATGAATAGTATCGGTTGGGAATTGTTACGTTTTTCAGTTACGTTTTTCAGCGTACTGAAGATGCTCCAGAAAAATAGTTTATGTTTGCTGAAATCCTCCGCGTATGATTTTATACAAAACTGCTGGACAAATATAAAATTGCAAAATCCCGAAGCATTTTCTTGGATATATCATTCTGAAAAGTTGACAGAAAATGAAAGAAATACTGCGATATGCTTTACCTGTAATTACCTAACTTCAAAGAAAAAGGTTTTTGCCTTTACTGTAAATAATTTGTCGAGGGCTTTACGTTTGTTCAGTGGGCTTGACATTCTGAAATTAGATAAAAAGTCCACTGATGTACAGTGCTTCATAATTCAATTTGGGCAGGATTGGAGCTTTGCTTGGGGGCTAAGCCACCAAAAACCCCCCGTGGCGACGGGAGTGCGAGTAACAACACCACGCCTGTCCAGCTACGATGCCACGACCTCAGCGATGATTAAAACCACGGAAACATCAAAGACTCGAAGATCCATTGTTGTAGTCTGGTGGCGTAACTCGTAACAATCGCGCTTAGTTGTGCTATAAAGAACACTGTTTTCGGAAAAGTAAGTCTAGCTTTCAGTCAATTTGGCAGTGGTGTCACGCCGAATGATTTTCCACTAGATTTAGTGATTTTTGGGCTGACCTAGTAATCTAGTGATTTTTTGCAAGATATGCGTTTGAAGAAGACCGGTTGTCTTCTTTCTCTTTTTTTCTGCTCGTTTTTCTTTCAATAAAACAATTTTTTCGGTGAATTATTGAGTGAAGATTTGCACCAACAGAACAAACAAGTTTTTCTAATCTCAGTTTCTTATTGGTTTCACTTCTCTGCTGTTTATTGCTGCAATGTTGCCTATGACTTTGTCTACATTTCTTTGCAGGAACAGTGCAGTAGACACAGGGCCGCCTTAAGCTGATGCAATCGATGTAGCTGCATTGGGCCCCGCGCCATGGTGTTTGGGCAGATTGTTCATTTTTGCCAGATACACCTTGCGTTAGATAATTCGGTAGAAACGCCATATAAATTTCATTGTTAATAAAGAACGCTCTCGTCAGAACGAGCAAATTTCGTCTCGAACGTTAGCAAACGTCCTCAATTCTCGTGTTAATGCTACACTGTATATCTGCGCTCTACCACGATCGTAACACGGTTGAACACGATGACGTCATAAAACCAGAGGGGCCCCGCGCCTAAGTCTTGCATTGGGCCCCGCATATGCGAGGGCCGGCCCTGAGTAGACATATATTAAGCATTAGGTTGATTCAAATTGATCTAAAATACTTCGTTAGTGTTGTCGCTCTAAGTTCTTTAAAGAAACCTGAAGGTTTCCGCTCTAAGATTTTCCACGCTTCAGCATGATCCATTTTGGCAAACGTGCAAATGGTGTGAAGTGTTTGGGCGATAAAGTGCATAAATAACTGATTTCAAGCAAAACTGTGAACACGCGAAATTTCATGTGATTTGTGGAAAAAACGTGGGCAGCTCTGTAATTTGTCAAAACCGTTAATGTCTACGAAGGGACCCGGAGCTGCATCTCAAATAGCTCCAGCTCCTAAATTTTTATTTGAGCTTCGGCTCCAGGCAAAATGCCCAGCAGCTCCGGCACCCTGGTTATTACAGAAAAATATTGCTGCGTTTTTGGAGACAGTTTGTTATAAAGTTCCAACCTGGTGAGATAATGCGTTGTCAACCAAGTTAAGCTGAGCTACGATCGGTTGTTTCACTGAAAAATCGCAGAAGTTTGTTTCCTAACTACTTCCATACTCCTAGTTCTACCAGTTTTCCTTTCGCTATTAAACGCCGTCTTACTTCTAACAATCCTGATGGCTCTCTATCTACTTTCCAATGAGAAAATAAGAAAAATGAACTAATGAATTCTTGAAAGCGGAGGGGGGACCAGATCTACATCTCCTCAGCGGGGGTTGATTGGCCAAAGACCCCATAAATGATTCTGTGCAATCTGTGACATCCCTGAATACCCCATTGTTATTTTTTGGGAAGAGAGCACCCCACAAGGGTTGATGCCAGTCCCGCTAGTTTGGTCCAAGCAATACCTCGTTCTTCTAATCTGCGTAAAGTCTAAACGAGGAGCAAACAAACACAAGTTTGAACACTTGTAGTGCAATGCTTGTTTAACTTCCTGAATAAAAGTGAATCGGGCATTTGTAGCAACAGTGTGCATTGATGCTACTGCACATAGGCTGCCTCCTCCGTCATCAGCAGCGTGCAATGGACAAACACGCCTCACCCTGTCACGTGATGCCTGTCTTTTTAAAGGCGGAACAACGTTATCTTTAATTTCATCTTGACACCAAAAGTTTGACGCTTTTGTTGATATTTTCAGGCGGAATTTTTCACCAGAAAATATTCCCAGCCGTCCTGACCAGTATGGCATGTTTTCTTTCGGGAGTGCTTCCCCAGTTTCGTTTCTGCGTCACTGGTTGCAAGTCTTGACCGCTCTGTACACACACACATCTCAACTGACGTACATGTCTTCTGCTGCGTTCGGGACCGAGTTTAACTTTTGGACTGGGGGTGACATATCTTTTGTATCCCCCAATATTTTGTGATAAAAAATTATATAGTTGTGCAAATTACATTACTGCTGGAAAGTTTCCCCAGCATAAAGCCAGTGAGTAAATAAGAAAAATGAACATTATCACCGGATTATCTGTAGACACAGTTTACAGATTTACTATGTAGGCTGAATTGTCATGATTGTTGAAAATTGTGTTGGTTAAGTTGAATTACTGCATCGGTGTGCACATAACCTTCGCTCAATCACGAATTCCTACGCTGGTCTGTAACCTGCAATCAGAATACGGGTGCCACCAGGGGGGATCAAGGTGGGCAATGTCTCCCCCAATACCAATTCCAAAATTTTCAGGTTAATGAAATATTTGAAGTATAAGCCAAAGAAATACTTCAGTGTAAATCAACGAAACTGCCTCAAAGAACTTATCCTACTTCAGCTTTTGGTCGAATACAAACTTGTATCTGACCCTTTTGTTATCAATGACCCCAAGTAAAAACAATTGGGATAACGCTTTTCGCAGCTGTTTTTTGCGTCTTTTGAGCCTTTAATCGGGTCAGCGCACCAGCTAGCTGTATCGCACCTAATGGTTATGTAAGCGTCATTTGAAGACAATCGAAAATTCCTCTCTGATAACCGTGGGTGTTACCAATGTAACCTATACTTGTTTCCAATGTCAGCGTAGCCTTAAATCAATATCGTAGAGTCTTGTTTTTGCAGTTCTAAAACGAAACGCGTGAATATGGCGGTGATATACATTTCATATATCTTGAAGCTCAAACTTTGGCTAAGAAGCGATTCAGTTTCAAGGCCTTCTTCATTGCGCCATAGTCACTGTTTAACAACAATAGCATTCATCCTAGATATTTATTTGTGATGACATGTAATCTCACCGTTCAATCACAAATATGTGGAGCCTTTAACGTTTTCATCAATGATTTCCCTTCACCTTGCCGGCGAGTAAAAATCAGTCTTTTCAAGATATTAGACTCCGACCTGCTGTTCATGAGCTGTGTTTCAACTTTCATCTGATGTTAATTGCCACCCTATCCTACAGCAAAGCTTTGAAATCATTTGACTGCAACGAGAAGAGTCAGCAGCAATTTCTAAGGTAAGTAGCAAGACGCTTTTTATTTTGCAAGTGCTGAGGATACTGACACTGCCGTTACTTGCAGATGCTGAGTAACTTGCACAGGGGTGGATATTACAATTTAGGGGCAAGTTCTCAGAAAGGGACCCCAAAACATCGCCACTGCGAAACGTAAATGTGGGATTACGTGGATAAAAAAAGCTAAATTTGTTTCACATTTCAATTTATGAACTACATTCAAGAGCATAATATACATACGAAAGGAACCAACATTTGTAAAGGTTTTCAGCTGAACACTTGAAAGTTGCCTCCTTTGGCACATTTTCCAATAATTTTTGCTTTATTTTGAAAAACATATGACTTGCTTCAGAGCTTTAAATTGGCTCTAGAGTGGTACATAACCTTTTTAACAGCTATACAATGGTGCAAAGCTGTCTACAGGGGGGACACGGTATCTCTGAAAATGAGGGGCCCGAGACGACTGCCTCGTTTTCCTTATCCCTAATATCCCTGAGCTTGCAATCTGTCTTGTTGGCAAAGCGCATGTGACTAAAATGAAACTAAATTTGAATTTTTTCCCATTAAGGCTTCAAATTCCGCACACAAGTTACTGTATTTTCTAAAGCCCGTGATTTGTACAAATTTAATTACGTGCAGTGCTAAGCTATCTTTACATGCAACTGAGCGTGGTCAATAAGTTTTGTTATACTGCGACTGTNTACAGTTTAATTCCATTTTATATTTCAATGAAGTCAGTTAAATTTAGCAGTCTCATCTAACCGTTTAAACGAAGTAAGTTTAAAGTAGCTATAAGTGCCAGACATAGCACCATTGTATACACTACTAGTCACCAAAATAGATCAATTCCATAATTTGCCTCCCATTTTGCCAATTTTACAAAAAGGTCGTACTACGCTTGAATGAACAGGGTGACGTCATCGAAGCGTGAACAATAATGGTTTGTCCCCCCAAAGTTGCAAACTCGGTCCCTGTGCTGCGCCAATGTCACTGATCGTGCAACAACTGAGTGAATGCTCAACGCAGGTGTCAAGACCAGAGTTGGTTCAAGTTGCTTTTTTCTCTTCCCATTCATGCGGCTACGAAAGAACTACCATGTGCACCATTCAATTGAACTACCATGTGCACCATTCAATTGAACTACCATGTGCACCATTCAGTTGAAAACGCCTATGGTCATATTTCAAAGGTCTTCCACAAACGTTTGCCGCTACCCATAATATTTCAGGCAGTATCAAGGTGTATACTTGTATCAATTAAAGCAGAGACAAGCTGGAACATCGGAGAGGAACTTAAACTACTCGATCGAAAGTTTCGCAGTTCGAAAACTTCCGTTGGGATTTTTGCAAATTGTGGGGGGGAGGAGGTAGCCTCTGGGATCGGCCACAACTCTGGCTACGTCCTGTGGAGCATGTGAAAATGCCAACGTAAAATCTGGTTTATCAACAGTGCTGCGAATTCTAAACATTGCCAACCAGACTCAAGTTTGTAAGAATCGCGTACATGTTCAGCAAAAACTAATGAAAAAATAAATAAGATATAAAAGTCACACAGCAGCAGGTTGTAAATAAAAAAACTCACAGAAAAATAACGGTAGAAGTCAGACGGAACGACCACACTGTCTTCCGTGCAGTGCATGTCCGCATGGAACGTCTAAAAGTTTGCTGGAATAATATCAGAAAAACGTATGGAGAGTTAGACTCTCCTGCATCCAACTACAGCTCTGCTTCAAGGTAGCCAAGTATAACGTCGTAGCCAATGACGAACGCTTTCCTGGTGAGGGCTCCACCCTAAACGTGATGATAACAAGTGCGACAGACGAAAAGCTCTTGGGCATCAGCAATTCAGGAGCCAATGTATGTTCAGACGCATGTTGATGTGAACCTCAAAACTACTAGGATTTAAATCGATCACCTCAGTTTCGAATTCAAAACCACAACATACGATAAAAAAAACTCCTCACAATATGTTGTAGGCATAAGCAAGCAATTGCATCAGGATTTCTGAGGGGCAGCTTACTGATGCGTCAGTGATCATAACAACATAAATAAAATCGATTAAATGGTGAAACAGGGAAAAAGTCTTCTTTCTGCCTCAGTTGTAAACACTAAGTATAATATCGAACGGAACATCATTCAACGCGCGATCAACCCCAACGTTTGCTTTGTTATGTCTTCTAAATAACCTTGAATACTTCTCCAGAGTTAAGCCTTTCAACAAAAAGAAAGAAGTTGTTCCTGCACAGGTCTTTCAAAGACGATACCAACATGCCTCCCGCATCTTCGCTTATTCCAATAAAGAGCTTCATTTTCAGGAATAACTCTTTGACAACCAAGTAGCTGCCAGTATTCCATCTCTGCGATTTTTTAACAACGACGTTTGGTTCTCCTCAGACAATAGCAACAGACACGTCACGTTGAGCGTTATCTCCAGCTTTGGGGGTCTGGCGTTGTGAAGGCAAAGTGAAGTTCTGCTGCGGTGACGATTCAGCAGCGGGGTCACGTGACAAAGGACGCAATGTGTTGGAGTTTCTTGTTCCTTTCGCGACTTCGCTGGATGCGAGCAGCGATGAACCAAGATGACGCCGCAGAGTGTCTAAACCACCTTGCAGTCGAGTGAGATGTGCGGCAGATGCAATGCCGAGTCGCTCCAGGTCGCTGCAAGTGATAGATGATTTGAAACAGCAAACTCTCTGTGCAGTCGATATGTCAACACAGATAGAACAAAAGAACATATTCAAAAGTTTAGCAAAGAATCAAGCTAGGCACCGTTCGTTTTGGAAAAGTTCAGATGAAGAAAAATCGCACCTTGGAGTAATGTGAGCTAACGTCTCAAGGTCTTTTATACCGTGGTCGTAGAAGCTTCTCCTGTAGCGGCCTAACTTTACCATGTCCAGCCATTCATCAAGGGTTGTTACTTCCTGCAGACTGGTTGGACTGTCGGGACTGAGTAGAGGGGCACTGAGAGAATAAAATGGGAGTGAAAAGCAGGAAGTTGGCATGACAACGACGGTGCTGACAGCAAAGCACAAATGAATCCACAAATTTAATAAATGCATCAACAATATACGGTATTTTTATGACAAATAAAAATCTACAGCAACTCCGTGCATAGTTTACCAAAATATAAGGTATACAAACGTAAATATTCATAAACCAACCTTTGGTCAGGTATGCTCTCGTCATCCAACAAAGCCGGTTGGTAAATCAGTGTCTGAAGTTGAGAAAAAATTTCAGGGAAGGTTGGTCGCCTCCGAGGATCGTACATCCAGCACTGAAGCATCAAACTATGTAGGATGTACGGGCAGCCCTGTGTGGAATGTATGTCTGAAATTAATCAAATGGTACAAAGGCGACTATCTTGTTCGACAGATCTAAATAAAGCCTTAATTTGCTGAAAAGTGAGTGGTAATCAAAAGTAAACCATGTACAATGATCTTTTTCTTATACCGCACCGTAACAATCGCAGTTCCAAGTGTGGGACATACAGTAGGTCCAATCATTGACATGTTCTATGGTGCACAAGAATGAATCCTTCCGCGTAAACATGCATGCACCTCATTCGATCGGACACAAGGTCGCCTCTNGTCTCACGTGAAATTTCACTGAATAGGTGTTGTGTGGCATAAATTAACAGAATTGAAATCCACANATTTTTTTCATTTTTTAAACCCCTGCCTGGTCTGGCCGCACTGACCAAACAGTAGACACGATTCACCGTGACATCATGGAAGACGGAAGTGACGACCGGCAAAACATGGTATCAACTTTGACAGAACAGCACATGCTGGAGTATTTCAACAAACAAAGTTTTCAAAAAAGTTTAACGACCGGAAAATATTTTTTCCTCAGCAAACCTTTCTCCAATCAAGCATGGAATTTCTATAACAGCATAACCAATAATAAAGCTGGAAAACCGCAATTCAAAAATGATCTACACCGCAGCTCTTTGTAAATTAACATGCAGACAGATCACTGTGTTGTGTCATAAACACTCTTGCACTACCGCACCGCAGTGTCGTGGAAAGTCAAATGGAATTGGTTCATATTGGAATCGCTTTTTTATCAGGCTAGTCGACGCAGTAATCAGGAGATGAAAATATAGAAAGTCATAACGCAACTTGCTAGAAGAGATAAAGTTCTTTTTTCTTTTTAGAATTTACAGCTAAAGTAAAATGGAAAACATATTTTTAAACACACTCGCCGTTACGCCACTATTTTAACCTCGAAATTCTGCATTTTCTTACATAACTTTTTTGACCAAAGCTTGAAAAAGAGCTTTATAACCAACCACAAGAGAGCGCTGTAGAAACAAATCAATCTCATCATGAATGCTGGGATTGTTGTGGAAAAAAACTGGTGTTCTTTGTAAAACTCACACAATTAATGGACCTGTTCATAGAAGGTACTTTCTAGATTTTTCAGAAATTTTCGCGCCTATGCCGCGTGAATGGTTGATGGGCAAAGCACAAATAATTTCCACCTCCGCAGTTGAAATATAGTCTTTATCATTTATTACTTACAATACTTACAAATTCTGTCGATTAATTTGAATGTACGAAGAAAACCCTGTGATGATGAGTTTGCGTCCGAGTTGAACAAAACGCAATAATCAAATTCGCCAACATATCACTGTTTGCTTCGCGCCACTGGTTTGTGCAAAAGATGGCCACAAACCACGAAAGTTTAGAAAGCAATTCACTTGTCGAGCCTAGCTCTTATAGTAAACAGTGAAACCACAGATTGGGAAAGTTGGAATTCATCGTCGCAACAAAATCCCAACGCATCGCGCATGGCTACCGCCTCCCATGGCCCCTCAGCGCTATACTTAGACCAGCGCGTATGAAGTAGCTTTGCAACAGCGAATGGTGTAATAATACCATTTATTTTACAAAGAAGAATCAACGCCAAGCCCCGGTGACAAAGAAGCGCTCAAGACCGGCTTATGTCTGGAAAGCGTGACGTTGGCGAGCTTACAGCTCACAATGGGTCACAGGCCATGACGTATAACCACCCGGCACGCAAAGGTGTTGCATTGCGTAACAAGCGGACCCGGGATGCAAATTGACATTATCCGGAAGAGAAACTACGTTGAAAATTATCGCAAGGCATTTCCATGATTGATCCGGCTAACCTCTTGAAATCATAAACAAAACAAACAACATATATCTTAGACACACCATGTGTGAAAACAGTGAAGCTTTGAAAATGATGAAACAGAAATTTCCAAACATGAGAAAATCTAAAGTTTCAATGAAGTATTTTTTCTGCTGCCACTACCTCGTCCGCTCCTCCCATCGCCAACGCCAAAACGCTAAAGTAGAAAAGAAGAAACAGCTGATCGCGATCAACTAAAGCAAAGGCAAGAAAAAAATCATTTCAAAAAGTTAAACAAACTTAATTTCAGGTTCCCTGTCGGTAGCAAATTTGTACGCGATGATGATGAACTTGCTTAAATTATTCCTAGTTTACATTAAATAACGTGGTAATGCCACTGAAAATAAGATTAAAATATAATTCGGCGCACAAAGAAAATGGTTGAATTGTGGGTGGCGAGCGAAGCGCTAACTTTGAATTTGAAGGGGTTTTAGGCGCAAACCGACATATACTTGCATCTAAGTTACAGGAGCGATCCTCAAGGACGTCCCGAAATCTGCATACTTGTCTGCTACAACATGGCAAGTAGGCAAAAGTCAAAAGCATGACCAGGCGTGTTAACCTCCTCAGTCAATAATGAGTAGATGAAAGGTAAAAATAAGATTTGTTGCGTCCCGTAGAACGCATGTGCAACTTCTTCCAACACAAATGTTGTATTAACGAAAAAATCCAATTAATGTTCAAAACTGTAGATGTTGAATGAAGTTGCTTCAAGAACAAGAAGAACAATCTACGAAAGTTTACTCCTTGTGTCAGTGTTCCACATGAACAAATATTCTTTAACATGAAGCTCAACTTAATCGCAGACTTCTCTAAGCTATGGCGCCAGAGGAAGGAACACAAATTTGTCGGAGGACAAGCTGCACATGCTTCCCTTGCTAGTCGGTCACATCACCAGGCCCTGGGCGTAAGCCAGCACAAGATTTATCATTTAGGTTCATTTGCTAGTTAAAGAAGAGGGCAAACGGACTCTTGGCAAAGGTCACTGACTCACAACATCGTTGTTTGCGAACACGAGTTAGCGAAGTGCACTTTTTACGGATGAGATCACAGAGCAAGTGTCATGTTTCAAAAGTTCTGGCCTCAGGCGAGAGANCCAGCGAGACNCTCATACAAGCACGGCATCTGTCTCCAAGTGACTCGTGACAATTTGAAACTGCCTCATACAAGTGATAGTCCCGAATAAAAAGTAGGACAGACTTACCGCCGGGGCAGGCAGTCTGTAACCATCTTCCAGCACTTCAGAAATATCGTCGTTACTCATATCCCAGTATGGCTTCTCTCCGTATGAAAAAACTTCCCACATAACGATTCCATAGCTCCATACATCACTTGCGGATGTGAACTGGCGGAACCGGATACATTCAGGAGCAGTCCAACGTAAAGCAATCTTCCCGCCCTGTGCAAAGTGAACTTCAAACCCTTTGCCCGAGACAAAAACTTAAATGACCATGATTGGCAAAACATTAATAAACATTTCTGTGGCATTCCCACACAACCTAAAACATCTTTCACATATCAGCAAATAACAGGTATCACTTGTGACATCACGCACCTGGGTAGTGTAGGTCGCATGGGGGTCATTTTCCAGAGTTCTTGAAAGACCAAAGTCCGATACTTTGCAAACAAGATCAGAGTTGACCAAGATATTCCTTGCAGCCAAATCTC
>JGI24159J19872_10007884_pt1 | contig 13942 bp, 12 predicted proteins | sample Ectturendosymbi4_FD_19872 | JGI IMG/M metagenome (IMG submission 19872) | reverse complement strand
TTTCGATCACATACGGTCCTGAACGCAGGGTGGTGTCCAGGCCAGAAAAATTCATAGCTGCACATATTTTGCGTTGATAATTATCGCTATTTCGTATTTCTTGTGCGAAAACACAAACACGAAAATTTCGTAAAAATTAACTCTTTTCTTTCAAGTTAACGAATAGAACATCTTAGAGAGACGAGCCAGGGTTTCCACTCAATGCATGACTTGTGACAAAGCGAAGGAACCACCGGATACATTCTTCGCGATTCGCGAAGCAACAACGAACAATGGAGCAGCAAATAACACCTTTGGTAGCAACCAGCGAACCACGTCCAATACGACACAAAAACCAGAGACGCGATAAACACTATTTTTCTTCAACTTATGACGATGGAAATTGCGAACTCTTGAAGCACATCAGGCTTATTGTTCCACAACCAGGCTGTTGGACCGCAACCAAAAAATATAGGTTAGAAAATGAGTAAACGAATTTGTGAAATGAAATAATCAATGGGGGCAGGACACGTCATCAGAATGACCCTGAAAGTCACTATTGTTTTGTGGGATGAATGGATTCTAACAGACAAAGTTGGAAAGTCGGATGGACAACTCTCCATTTCCCTAACTGCGCGTCACGCAAAACTAATCGCCATAAAAGTGTGATGCAACTTGTACTGCATGGAACATCGGAACAACCAACAAGTTCATCATTTTCAAATCAATGTCAAGCAAGTGAAACAGCTGCAGTCGTCATGGGCGAAAAGCATATCGCATGCAATTGCTTTATTTCATCAGCTTTTACGAAACGAAGTACACCTTTGGTAGATTTGTTAAGGTCATGGTTGACAGAACATGGAAGTCACGTGAGAATCGTCATGGTCGACCGAACATGAATGTCAACCAAGGAATTGGATCATTGCGGAATCACTGTTGTGGGATGTAGGAGTCGAGAAGCAGCCCAAGCATTGATACCACAACTGAGCTAAATCTGGTGGAGCACTCTTTTAAGTGAGCTGTGGGGTTCGTCATAGTTCCCCTGAAGGCACTCACTACAGTAGGGAAGGTTGACGGTTCGATCCCCAACTTTGATCTAACTGTTCAAGGCAGCAGCTTACCTGTTACAGGATACCAGCTGTCGATGACAGAGGGTTATAGACATCAGACACTATTACAAAGCGAGTCAATGCAAACCTTAACACTAGATTTTTCAACACCAAGTGATTTTTAAATTCAATTTTTGCAAAAGTTGCACATCTGGTGAGTTTTGAGTTTGCTGACTTTTCGTAAAAAAACTACTACTGTTCAAAAATACGGTTGGTGCGATTCTGTTTCATTTATTGTGACAGTTATTTGATCACTATAATTTTTGCACCCCGCCGTTTACCAGGGTGTCCTTTTCGACACCCAATGCTTGGAGATCACCAAAGCTAATGGTTTGTTTCTCGCGGTGATTTTTTTCCCACCTAAATAAGTTAACTGTTTCATGTTTACAATCTGGTGACAACCACGCTGTTTTGTTTGGATTTCAATGTTGTGTGTCAGGTTTTACTGCATATATTGGAAATACCGTTGTACAGTGATGCAGGTAGTGGTCAATTAGACAGAGCATTTAGTGAAGTTATTTCTTATTGCTGAACTTATTTGTTTGTTTTTTACCATCATGCCGCACATTCCAATGACAGCGAAGGATATGCTGATGTGGCTCTTGACGGATGATGACATATCATATGCCGGGGAACAAAAACATGAATCAGGTGAAGATGTAGTCGTACCTGCCATTGGTCAGTCAATACAAGCTGAGCAGCAGTTCAGTAGAAGAGGACATCAGTAATGAAGAAGTTGATGCATGTACAAGACATTACCATAGTGTGTTGGTTGCAAGCTCTATTGTTTATGGCAGAAACAAAACAACATGGAAATATTCTTCGTCATCAGTGGTAGGAAGCTCAGAACGCAACATTTTTACTGCTACCACTGGTGCAGCTACACTAATATGGGAACTATAGTGCCTATCATGCAAGGAAGCACTCTGCGCCTGAAGCAGTTCTTCGTTCAGTTGTCAAATACACCAACGAAGAAGCTTACAGCAAGGAGAGAATGAGCATGTGTGAGCTAGAGTCGTTTATTGCTCTCCAGTACGCCAGAGGACTGCACGGCACAAATCACCCACGTCACTTCCTTTACAATGAAACTTACGGTATTCCGATATTTTCAGAAACAACGTCACATGGTAGATTTACTGCTTTCCTGAAGTATTTGAGATTTGATGATAAACGGAACCGAAGATGCACTGGGCCAGGAACAGAGCGACTCACAGCAATACGTGTTGTTTTCCAGACTTTAGCATCCATGTGTCAGTGACAATGTACGTGGAATCTTTCGTTGACAGTGGACGAGCAGTTGATGCTTCTGGAGTAACGTTGTCCTTTCACTACATTTATGCCAAGGAAGCCGATAAATGCGGCATCAAGTAAAGTGTTGTTTCAATTCTTCATTTTGCTCATTCTCTATTCTGCAATGCATCTTCAACTGATGCACGGTGTGCGCATGAAGAAGAAAGTTTTACTTGAAAATGTTGAGGCCAAACCCTCTTCTATCAGCTGAGGTCTCCCTAGAAAACGTAGAAAATATCACGGAGCAAGATGCAACAATGTGCATCACTTGCAAGAAACCAACTTGTGTCAGATGTTCTGCTGGCATTTCAAAAATAACTTACATAAAATGCAAAGGGTGCTCAATCCCCCATGTTTGAAGCACTTAGGTTTGGAAAATAAGAAAAAAGGTTTGCATGTTTTGTTTCCAAATTTCAGTAAATGCGCTTCATGTCGATGGTATCTCTATTTTTACTATTGCAGTATAATCATGTGAACAGCTGCTTCTGTCTCACAGCATCTTACGGTACTAGCTAGTAGTTATATGAATATTCAATTAGTTGTTTGGCTGTCGGTGACACCTATATATGTCCCATCATTGAAGTATTGCATTGCAATGCATTTTACTTCAACTACAATAAAATAAAAACAGGCTAGTACGAATAGGTTTTTGTAAAATTTAGTAAATTCGGCATTGTTTGCCTTTTACGCGGCTGTTGCTTTGGTGTTGTTTTCAACACCTCGGTAAACAGCGGGGGAAAAAATGTTGTAAACCTGGTGTTAATCAACCGAAAAAGCTCCTGAGATCAGGACATGAACGTTGATCAACTTAAGACTTGAGTGAAGTACCAAGCCCGAATAGCCAGTTCTCAATGAGCAACAATTTTGGCAGTACAATGTTCAATATCAGACCGTAGGCAATCTGCTGCTTGCTTTGAGGGTGCATGTCATATATTAATGATTACCTCAAGAAAGGCAACATCATCACGGACTTTTTCACTGCTCCTCGTTGACACATCTTGCAAACTGACACTTTGATGATTTCCATTCTTATCTGAAACATCAGACTTTATAAATTTGAACTGATTTAAAGTTAACATGCATTGATTACGCTATCAAGCTTTGAAAGATGGGCTATTTTTGCTGCATTGAAATCAAGGCTGTGGAGCTGGTATTCAAATTTCAGGCTTTGGCTCCAGGTATAGGGTTGCCAGATGGCCGGTATTTCATCGGCCTGGCCGGTATTTTACTGCTAGTTTAGTAGAGGTCGGTAAAAGGCCGGTATTTTGAAAATCAGTGCCTGAAGCCGATTTTGAAAATAAATAACTTGCCGTAACTTCAAAAAGAACTAACGCAGAATTTCTCAAATTATATTGAATCTAGTAGTGAATCTCGTCAGGGCAGTTCATTCAAGAAAGTTTATTTGCTGCTGTTGACGCAATCCTTGGTGCGATTGTCACGTCACACACACCGAAATGCAATGAGCCAGCCAATATACAGGCAAATTATTAATTGTGGCTTGACAATACTGATTGTCTCTCTGTTTTCTGCGACGCTTACGAAATACGACACAGCTTAGGTCTGGCACTGTTGACATATCAAAACGGCCGGTATTTTTATAAAACACATCTGGCAATCCTATTCCAGGTATCTAAATTTTTTGGCTCTGGTTCCAACATCTAGAAGCTTTTGGCTCCAGCTCCTGAACAACTTGGTCGAAAAAAATCAGAAAAAAACATTATTACTTGTACAACTCACATGCCCCACAAACTATCTCTGCGGAACCGGAACGCAAATTTCAGGCTCCAGCTCCACCACCTAAAAGTTTTTGGCTCTGGCTCCAGCCATCCAAAATTGCTTGTCCCTGGCTCCACAGCCCTGGTTGAATCAAGCACATCTGCTGACTGAGTTTCTGCTAAAACACCTCCTGTTTTTACTAGAATTAATATCAATATATACCACACTCTGCATATCAACGGCAAAACTCTGAGCAAATGAAGACGATTCTTTTTGTCATACAACACACACGATTGGGCAACAAGACAAAATTAATCCAACAATCATATTACTGAATACACATTGCTAGCCACAGCCTTTTTCACCTCCATCAACTTGACTTTGTGACGAACTCACGCTTTTCAAAATATGGTTCTTCAAAAAATATTCTTGAATGTCATGAAGCTGGTGATTTTTACTCTGAAAGGATAAAAAAAAAATAGTTTACCGAAATATATTTTTACCAGATGCAAACAAATTATTTTGACAACACTGTTTTAATCTTTCACAAACAAACAAAGCAGTTCATAATTTGTTAAGTCAGCCTAGAAACATGTCACATTTCATGCCATGTTGCCATCAACATGTTTCATACAAAGTTATAATTAAAAATCCACAATTAAAAGCTCTAGGTTTTCTATAGGCGTTAGAGGAATCAGCCAATTGGGCTCTGCTTTCATCTTTTTGTGATGATTCAATTAAAAACCCAATTACTTCTTAAGGGTTATTAATGACTTATACTGTAAACGTAAGAAACAAAACCTAAATAATGTTTCACCCAGTGCATACAAAGATTCGGACATGAGTTAAATGAATATTGGCTTGTCACTGCTTTCAATATCTATCATTTATGCTTTCAATATCATATCACTTTTGCTTAGAGACCAGCATCATTGACAAGTCTTAATAGATCTTGATGCACATCTGCACTTGACAAGGTAACAATTTGTCAGAGCTATGCTGATATGCCAGCAAAGAAGCTCTTGGTGGCAATCACTGAGATGTTTCATTGTGCTGGGGCACTTCGACTCAATAACCGCAAGGTTTTTTGGTGTCCTGGCTGCAAGGTTTCACTTGTTTTTTGTTTTATGAATAAGTATGACTCTACATCGTTAAAATGCTTGTTTCTATCCATGTCGCCGATAGCTTCGTCTCGTGTGTGTTGGGGCGTGTATAATTTTTTGAGTATGATAAATTCGCAAGTGTCTTACTTTGTTTTATATGTGCGCTAGCCATGTCTTGTGGGCCTTGCAGCTGAAATCAATAAAACTGTCTTGATAGGCTGTGGTGGTTGTTTGGTCTGCACACTCATTGTTTTTGTATGCAGTCTACTTTACATATTAAATTCACAGTTAGCAGCTCCCATGCACGAAAGTTCAAACTCTGCATACACAACAAAAGGTTTTCTTATTCTGCATACACAACAAAAGGTTTTCTTATTCTTCCCTCAACCAACTGGCAAACTGAGGATTATCCAACTGCAAACATTGCAGCCAGAGTAAACAAATTTTTATGCACTAAGATCTGCATTGTCTTTAAAACTGCATCGGGATATACATTCATGTTCCTTAAATTTGCTGAAAAAGTTGTACCTAATGAAATATATTGCATCCTTGCACTCAACAACCTTCTCAATATTCAAATATGATGTACAGCTTCTTGCATGAGCCTACAGTCTGTGATGTTATGCAGCACAGCTGCAGAAGTTTTCTAATGGATGCAAAATTTCACTGATCGCAATCAAAATCCTTATTCAATCTCTGTTTGGGATTTCTGTTGAAATCACAATGCAACTACTGTAATACAATCGCAGTTGCTTCAGTGTTAATGCAAACAAAATGGAGTTGTTTATGCAAACGTCCAGGCATTGCATTGCACCATATAGCTCATGGATGTAAAGAAGATAAGTCAGTCTCCCACAAATTAGCCAAAAATGCATTTTATACTGGGATAAAACATGCAAAAAATGCAACAGATTCAAGGATTATTAGAAAGTTCATATCTAACTAAGACTTGGAATTTTCTAATTCAATGACCGATCAATAAAATTCCTCAAAATCAATTACTGCCAAAGATAACAGTTTTCAATGAATATACGAACCCTGCTTTCAATTAATTCATTTTTAAGCAAACACAATCATGAGGGAATATTTTGTTGCATTTAACTCAGATCATTGAAAACACTGCACTGTTCCACACTCCATGGCAGTTATATACACTGCTTTCAATTTCAAAGAAAAATAAATGTTTGCAACCACAAAAATCTCTTCAACTGGCTTACTGAGGGGTCGAAATGTATCTCCCTCAATGCAAGAGCAAGTTGTTTCAGCAAACGCAATTCCAAGTTTTCCAAATGTTCCCACACATTTCTACCAGGATCTGCACAACTTTTGTCTTCCATCTTAACATCTGCACATAATAAAATGCAATAATATGATTTGCACAAATCCAACTGCTCTTGGTATGAACTTGCTTCATGAACATAGTTCATGCTGGAACATAATTTTCTGAAATTACAATGAACAAGTTTACAAGACATACAATTTCATAAGTATTTTTCCAAACAGATGATTTTACTGCAACTTCATTTTTATCTAAATTTCACATTGGTACGTTGTTTAAAAACGTGGTCCTCGCCTGCATCTATGCAACTTTAGGCTTAGGTATGAGAATCCAAACTCTTTTTGGCTCAGAGGCTGTGCAAATGCATTGCCCTTTTGAATTGGTTCACCTAGATTAGGGTTTCTTAACCTGGGGTGCTGAAATCAAGTCCAGGGGGTGTTGGAGAAGGTTCTATCTGTGGTGGTAAAAGGAATATGTTTGTCTTTACTTTATCCTTACAGTAACCAGGTGTTAGCCAATGGTAGGGAGTGCTGGACTGCTTAGGCCAAAAGGAGTGCTGAGGTAGAAAAAGGTTAAGAAACGCTGACCTAGATGGTACCAGGGTCTGGCAGCGATGTATGTGATTTTGGGCAATGTAAGTGCTTTGAAATGCTGCCAAAGGCTAGGAAAGCACCTAGGAACGCATTAGAAACCTTTCTGTAAGCATGTTGATATAGTTTAATTGTTTGACGCCAGTGTAAAGAGGCATTAATTGTCTAAAAAAAGTGAAACTTTGCAAACAAAAATGGCTCTGGTAGATCCAGGCTTGTTGCAGTGGTATGTAGGCTAAAATGTTTTGAAATTGATTTGATATGTTGGCAATTGATTAGTGTAAAAGCAACAAAATGTTTACTAGATTTACCGTTTCAGCCTAAACCTGGGAAACCCAGGCCAGCAGTATCTGCTTTCTGCAGAAGCAGAGAGCATTTGAATTTCCTGCCAAAACCACCTGGGAAAAGTGGATATTGCTTCAGGGAAACCAACCGGGATCGAATGTGTTAAAGATATTCCCAGTGGTAAGCTTGTAACTAGTTTTTTTGCCCTAGTCAATACATCTGTTTAGGGTAAGAACGAACTAGCCCATAAAACTCAAAATGTACAGATTTCAAATTTTTTATTGGTATGGGTATGCAGAGACATACATTACCAATGCAGTTGCCAACTTTGGCCTGTTAATGCTAAGTACTTCTGAAGCAGCATAAAAGTTCATAAAATTTGTTTGAAACTTTTGATCCTACAGTATCTAATATCAACATCAAATTTCAAACAAATCTGCAAACCTTATTTGATGACTTGGGTTGGAACAAATACGTTACAAACAATGTCTCAAAGAATGCCTCTGTAGTACAAATTCATTTGGAATTTTTTTCTTATAAATCATTTTTAAGGGGGTAGCTACTTTTTACTCCAACATTGGGAATTTTTTTTACCCCACTTGACTATACTGAAAGTAGAAATTTGAGGTGTGACCTTTGATTATATGAACTGCTTTTTATCCTTTTAGCATTATACAGATTTTTAACAAGTGAGGAACATTACCTTTCTACATTAGATGATCAATTCTAATAATGAACAAGTAATAAAACAAAGCTCCCATTTCTTCCCTGGGATCACCAATGCGGGCAATAGCACAAAATATACACAAAAAGCAATGCTGGAAAGAAGATGTAGATGTTCTAATAAAACTAGTCAAATAATAAGCAAAACCATGACCATTGCAATTGACAACTGCACACCAGTACCTTATTGACTTATGCTTGCGTTGATCTCATTACGAACAGCAGTATTGCACTAGTATGGCTTTTTTCTGATCACCTTGTAAAGAGAATGAAAATCCACAAACCAACAGCAAAGTTCAAACAAGAACTCTGCTCAAACTTTTTAAACATTGAACATCATAAATTGCACTGGAAAAAAGGCAGTGTTCATGAAACGCACCTGGTAAATAGTAACGGCACAAATTGAAGCACCTACTAATCTTTTAACATGACTCCCATCATTCACGTCATTAGATATTCATATGCAAATTTAACTGCAAAAATTCCAATGCAACATCTGTTTCTTGTTGTTGAAAATAAGGGCAACCATTGGCACATGGTGAGTGAGCTAAAGGCAAAATCTGAGTGGAGAAGCTGCTTTGTAAGGCCCACAAGCTTGTAGCATATTTACTGTGTTTGCATGGTACTTTGTAGTAATTGACTTTTCTGATGGCGGCCATCTCAAAAATGTTGACAACATTGGCCACCACATGACATTCACCTAGCAGTGTGGTCCAGCTACAGGCCGGTGGGCTACATGTGGCTTGCCACACCATTTTCATTGGCCAGAAGCATTCAGGAAAAATATTCAAACCTGAAATTTGTTGAAAAGTGTGTGAGGTTGCATTTGTCTCACTGAATTGCTTGCACTGGATAAAGTGCATTTGCACAAGAACAATGAATGATACCTTTTCTGTGTACCATTATTGTTTTTGTTTTACTTATTTTACAATCATATTAGAATGTACAGCCCATCACTAACCCTTCACTGAGGCAACTGTCTGGATAAACTCATGTGTTTTTTCAGTGCCCAATGTTCATTGTTTTGAAGAGTAGATCTGGCACAATGAACTCAGTTACCAAACAAATCTCACTATACGCTAAACACGGCCTTCTGAAAGTGGCCCCCGAGCCAAATTAATTGCCCATCCTTGCAGTAGGTAATTTCAATTAGAACAAGCATAACATATTTTAATAAAAATATACACTAACGCTGTTAGATACTGTAGAGAGCTTCTGGTATTTAGTCAGCAAAGATAGATTTCCCAAACTGAAAGATTTCACACTGAAAATGCACTCGATGTTTGGAAACATGCATGTGTGATAGTACATTTGCTACGATGAAGCAAGTCAAATCTAAAAGTAGAAATTGAATATCAGATGAAACAATAGAAGATAATTTCTGACTTGGTACCACTAACACTGTTACTGATAAAAAAAAGCATTATGTCAGAAAAGCNTCGACCACAGGCATTCCANTGTCAGAGACTTGCAGTAAGTTGCTATTTGCTGTTGTGTAATAATTTATATGATGCACTCACTTACNACCCTTTTTTCAGTTTTAAATGTTGTGAATCTGTTGATTTCTATCTCATTTTATTGGAAGTGGCTCGCGAGCTGTCACGTTTTTGTGAAATGGCCGGTAGGTTAGAAGCAGTTGGACCACACTGAGCTAGCACATTGGCCACAATCCATTGTGGCTTTCAAGTTTGGGACCACCCCGCAAGCAGGGGTGCTAAAGCCACAATCTGGAGGATGACTCAGCAAGAAATAAGCTAATAGCAAAGCAAAGCTACAATGAAATGCACCATGTAAACACAGTAATAGTTACCACTCTGTAGAAACTTCATCACAGCAAAAACTTTCTTGAACACTTGTGGTATTGAAGCTGTGTGTTTGCTTGGCTACACTCAAAATTATTTTCAGTTGTATTTGTGGTGGGGGTAAAGTAGAGCAATCAATCATCATTTAAAACCAATTTAATGCAAACTCAAGGGTTTATGCTAGGCATATAGCAATCACGATCACCAGCAGAATATTACAGTTATTTCTCAATCCACCAAAAAAATTTTTGTGTGCGAAAGCAGTTTCTGCATAAAAATAAATAGAAAAAACCCACAGTTAAACCACCTATTATGATGCATCAGGTACCTGTTTACCTCATAGCATATTTTACCATAATAAAATCAGGCTTGTAAGAAAAACATGGTAAAGATAGTTAGGTTTCCAAAAATAACAAAAATGTGACAATTTGATTCAAGCTTTAAGATGAAATGCAGTTCAACAAGGTCTTACAATTCCAAAACAGAAAATCACTGAAGATTGAAGTGTAACAAAATTGTCATTCATCATTGCAAGTACTGCAACGTCATTGACAAAGAAACCTGGATTCGAAAGTTTAACTGAAATTAGAATTATATATCTATTTCAGGGCAGATAGCAACAATAATATAAACATACACTTCTAAAGCAGCAGCATCAGGTAGTTTTACTAGACAGAATTGATTTTGAGCAGCAACAAGCTTTGCTTTCCACAGTATTGTTCAAGTGTCATGATAGCAACACATCATATAGCTATGAAACATTTCCACCCACTTTTTATTCAAATTTTTTTATATATGCCATTTTGTTAGAAACTGAAAAATACATGTTAAAGCAAAAAAGCTTCAATCATTGCAAAAATGATAAAATTACCTGTTTATCAAAGTGCTACTGAAAGTTACGCATTATCTCAAAATCAAATTCATTCATGCTATCTTGCACCAGAAATCACATTGTGATCTTTAGTTCTACCTTTTAACTTCTTGTTATGCAATCAAAGCCTAAGCCAAAATTTCAAACACAATTAAAGAAATCGGTTGCCAGACATTTAGAAAAAATGTTTTTTTCATCAACAAATTTCTGCCTCATGCTGGACACTCTATTGGTGCAATAGTTTCATTATTAATCACTTTTAATTTTTTTAAGCTTTTGTCCTTCTTTTTCTTTTTATGTTTCTTTTTAGATTGTACACAGGATGATTGATCATTTGTAGCTTCAGGGCAAACCAGTTGTGGTTTGTCACCTGATTTTCTTTTGCCATTTTCTATTTTAACTGTTTTCCTACTGAGTGCTTTTGCTTTTTGCATTGCAAAGTACTCATCAACACTGTACTGAGATTTGACAATGAAATCAGCATCATCCTTCAGTTTTTTTCTTTTTCTTGTGTTTTCTTTGGATGAGTTTTTTCTCTTTTTTTTGCTTTTCAGTTCTTGCGGGTCTTCAGTCTCAGTTTTAATTTCTTTACATAACTCACTTTTTGACACAGGAGTTCCAAATATAGCATTCATATCTTCAGCTTTGTAAAGAGACAAATTCTTTCCTTTAGCAAACTTCCTGTAGTAGAGACCTTTCTGCGATTTGCTTGTGTGTTCTAAGTTAGAAACAGCTGCTTTCTTTGAATCAGATTTTGCAACATCATCTTCGCCATTCAGTTGAGTCAGCAGTGCTGCAAAATCATCTTGATGATCTACCCAGTTGTTCTCATAAGACTTTGCAAATCCAAGACCTTTGCTATCATTTTTAAGTGATGCTTTGATTGGATTTGTTGAGCCATCCTCATTCATTCCCAGGCCTTTACCTTTTTCCCAACCCATCCTCTTCAACATTTTCATTCCGAACCTTGACTCGTCATTGGCCCAGTTCAGGTTGCGAGGATCTGAAGACAATTTTTGTTTTCGACGAGGTGCAGCTAACATTCTATGCAATCACAGCAAACTTTGGTGTGTTACCGATGTCACCAAAAAAAAGCTACCTATATTATCAATACCTAAAAATGCAAAGTGAATACTAAATTTAAAGCAGAATTCTAGAAAAACAAGTATTAAAAAACTTAAGCTACATAACCTGATAAATACTTTTCGATGAAATACATGCACAAAGACATAGCTGACATGCAAACTTAATAAAGTACCAAATACATTCATGATTTTTTTCCTTCAGCACAGATTAAGTGTAATAGTTTCAACATACTTTCTTTCACTTCAAACAGCAACCACATAATGAAATAAAATTTGAAACGTTTGCAGGAGCACATAACTAGGGTAACCAATTTTTTGACCTCATAAATTAAAATTTTGACTTTATAATTCACAAATTTTGACTTTATTTTGACCTATAAATTTTCTGCATTTGCAACTGAAAAATAATTCAGCCTTTGGTGTTGAGGTTAATCCAGAAGCATATTCATGCACTCTAAGCTTCAAAATTTAAAAAATTTGGTTGCTTACTTTGGGGATGATATATTGATAAGCAATTAATAACTACAACAGAGTCAAACCTGAGAACATCATAAAGCTGAAATACTATATGCATAATGGATTGAGCATTTCCCAATACAAGTACCGTAAAACCACAGTTCATGCCTATCATTCCCATCCTACATAATATTCAATCGACCAGTAGTGGGCAAAACAACATTATTACGTCAGAAATCACCATAAACCCACTATTATTACAAAATTGCAACTAAACTTGCAAGAGCATATCAACATATGTTGTTGTAGTTTCAATAAAATATCAATAAAGAGAAAAAACAGTGCTGCAAGATACGTTTGACCTAATGATAAATTCTGACCTACAGCTGGCACAAAGTGACTTAGGACCTGCTTTGTTTTTCCTTCAAATACAAACGTTTGGTCTTAAAAGCAACTTTTATTTAACAAAAACACACACTAATATTTTGTCATGCTGCCCTTATTTTTTATGACCATTTGCAAGCGTTTAAGCATGGAAACACTAAATTTCTGAAATAATCCAAATGCACCTCCTGGCACCAAACTTTCTTCAACTGATTTTTAAGGGTGTTTATATTTGGGATTTTCTTTTGTTTCATAAGATACTTAATTTTCTGCTTGCAATTTTCCATTCAGTTTAAATCTGGACAGTTACCAGGCCACTCAAGCATTTTGATCTGCTTTTGATGGAGGTAGTTTTTCACTTTTTTACACTTAATGGCAGGGAGCATTATCCTGCATAAACACTTCACAGCCATGAGTATGAAACAAGGCCAGCATATGCTCCTCCAGTACTTTTTATTCAAGTTTTGCCATTTATTTTTTGTTTTTTGGGCAGGAAGTAAAAGCCAGCCTTAGGCCTACTCATTTCACCAGAAAACGATCCCCATATCATGACCGATTCCAGGTGTTTAACAGTTGGAACTTTGAACCTGGGATCAAATCAATCAGATGATGATGGGGGTCGAATGATGGAGGAACGCATCTGAAACACTTGAAAGTTACTTTCATCAGAAAATAACTTTCTTCCACTATTCAGGGGTCCGGTAGACATGTTGCTTGGCAATCGCAATTCGCTACTTCTTCATACTTTCAGTTAAGAGTGGTTTCTTGGCAGCTTTACGGCAACGAAAACCTGAGTCCTTCTGGAGGAAGTTCTGCATTCTTTCGAACAAAACGTTTTGAAGCAGCTGTGGATGCAGATTTTTCATATCTAGTGCTTTTAACTGAGGTTTCTTCTGGATTTCTATCCTCAAAAAGGTGTCTGCAGCATGTGAAGTCTTTGTTCTCCTTCCACCTACAATTTTATGCTTTGGAACTGCATAGTGGTCGATCTTGCTCTTCTTTGACGTTTACATATTATTTTTTATTGGTACTTTTTGTAACTCCAGGCCAGAATACAAGCCTTCTCGGCATTATTACTGTATTTTCCAGGCATGTTAAAATGGAACTTTCAAAAACAAACACACCACTGATGATCTATACCAGGGGTTCCCAACGTTTTTCTTACCATGTACCCCTTCAGCATTCTGACAAATGAGCATGTACCCCTACAGCATTTCAACAGATAAGGATGTACCCCTTCAGAATTTTGACAGATGAACATGTACCCCTA
>JGI24159J19872_10007882_pt1 | contig 13944 bp, 10 predicted proteins | sample Ectturendosymbi4_FD_19872 | JGI IMG/M metagenome (IMG submission 19872) | reverse complement strand
GGAATAAGAAAATAATTTTCCAGACTTGTATTTTTGGCATGCATTTACATAACATTTCGTTAAATATTGATTTTATTTTACTTCCATTGTGTTAACTATTACAGTGCCTGTATTTGACCTGGGTATGTCATCCAAAAAGTTTGTCTGGAAATTTATATTCAAAATTGCGTAGTAACCCTGAAAATGTCGTACCGCCGTAGATTAGCATGATGACGTCATCGAGACACAAACCAGAAATTGCATGCGTGGTCAAATCGACCATGCTACGCCCCTGCTTTAGACTCAGGAATCTTGTTGCTAGAACAATGTCTTAATGAACAGGCTCCTACTGTAGAAAAAAGCTGTCCAAGGCCAAACAAAATTTATCCCACAAACCATGGATAACTCCACGTCTTCTCAAATCCATTAAAACCAATAACAGGCTATACAGAGCTCCGATGCGCTCTGGTTTTAGTCAGCACCGTAGCCACGGGGGGGGGGCAATCGGGGGCAGTGCCTCCCCAAATGATTCAAACTCGAAAAACTTATCAGTTTGGAAGTGCTTGTTTTCAATCTGTTTAATCGTTACGCCAACTCGCAACATCACCGCACGTTGCATTAAAAGGTAACGTCATTGTTATAAAATAAATTGTATTAAGGAATGTGCACCCTGGTAACAATTTCCATTTGTGGCGTCACAGTCACTGGAAACAGTCTTTCGAAACCGGTTCTACGGTCTCTGTTAGCGCGAACGCCATGGCACTAGTAAGCTGGCTATGGTAATGTTATAATATAAAATCTTAGCCAGCGTTCTCTCTATGAAAATTTTAGCAAATGTTGGTTTTAGTGAGCATTAATATTTTAAAGCTGAGTTGCTTGAATTCTAAATGAATTACAAATTTCGTGAATTATTAGAAGTTAAGATAAGCATAAAGTCTTATGAAAATACGAACAAAGTAGGGTCTACACATTTATTTCAAGTAGCTTCTTGTTTTCCTGCTTTTCCAATGTTTTGGAATGTTGCAAGTGTACGAGAATCAGATTTCACTGCACAAATGATTTGGTGGAACTGGGCAGTTGCGCATCTTATAGGGGACATCAGACCGGTCTTAGCCTTGCTTGTGGTCAAACAGAACTTCTTGCAGTAGCCATACCAAACCAGTAGGATAATGTACGTGAATTGGAAGTTGATCAAAAAAGGTTAGGGAATTCTGTGTCTGACGTAGAAATGTTTCAGCTTGTGTATAGGTTACTGCAGCACTGACTAGCATAAGTCAGCATAAAATGCAGCTAGCGCGTATTCTGTACTTAGTGTGTGGCGCAAGCAAGCTACAGTTATCCCACCCTCTAAACAAGCGAAAAAGGTCATGTTTCATCTCGATTCAGAGAGGACGTTATTCATAACAAAAGACATCGGAATTCACAATGTAAGTTCAGAGTTTGAATTTGAAAGCATCTTACTTTGAAACCATTGATACTATTCAGAGCGAATTCAGCCACCGGTTTTCGGAGTTTGATATGTCTCTCATCAATTCTTTGCTCGTTCTTTAACCAGCATCGAATTGTTTTCTCGACAAGGAAGAGATACAACCTCTTTACTCTTTAGTAAATCCAACTACCAAAAATATCAGTGAAGATCTTCTCGATGCTGTAACTACCAGTGTGAAAAGCATTGTCTCATCAAAGCTTCCTGATGTTTTTTTGAATGAAAACACCCGTATGAATTTGGAACAGTTTTTAAAATTGTTTTGTAAGTACAAAGCAGCTTTTCCCACTATATACTTGCTTCTGAACGCAGGCTTAACTGTAGGAGTTTCGACAGACATATGCGAAACAAGCTTCTCCAGTTTGGTGAGGATACTCACACCTTATCGCAGGTGCATGACACACGACTGTACAGGGCGTAACGAGGTTAGACAGCTCCAAGGGCAGGAAGCATGTTTGGCGCCCCTATGAACGAATTTAAGGTCTTCAGGAAGCAGATGTAGCCTACTGTATTGAAGAAAGTACTTGTGACATTGTTTGGACTTTTTGGCGCCCCCGTAGTCATTCGGCGCCTGGGGAACTGTGCCCCCTTGTCACCCCCTCGTTACGCCCCTGCGACCGTCAGCTGGTTTTCTTAGGTTTTGAAAAGAAGGAACAGCTGCTTTGTCAAACGAAGACATCGTTTTTGAATTTTCGACCAAAACTCGACGACTGCATTTTTAAAGTATTCTCTTGACACTGCAAGTACCTCCATGAATATTATTCATCTATGATGCTCATGCTGTGTAGCAGGTGTTGTCAGAACTGTAGCTTTTGTGACAGTTTATGCTCAAATTTCTTTTCTTGTTTTTTTTTCATGTTTTCGTTTTTCGTTGTACCAAAAGACGTTTTAAAAACTGCGAGTGTTGATAAAAGGTAGAATGTCTACATGCTAGAGTACATGGTTTATGGGTGTAATGGGGCGGGAACGCGTGGGAACGGCATTCCCACACCTTTTTCACGTTTTGTTTCAAAATGAGTTTGAAGCTGTGTCACAATTGCTATTTTTTGGATGCGTTCCCACACCATTTTGTTAGCACTACATCCCTGACATGGTTAGACTTCCAGCTGTTAAAATGGGAACGACTGATTGTTTCAGTGACCAATAGAATGTATGTATTTATTTTATATAATCTCGTGCATTGTTGTGACTCTTGTGAGAAACTAGACGGAGTTTCTTTCGTACCAGTGTCTTCACTTTAAATGTTGATACGAATAAAATTGGTTCAGTTTTGTTGTTTACGCCAAAATGTTGTTGTTTTTCAAAAAAGTTAAGAGTGCATTAGGCAAATATCGGACAAAGTTTTTACTGAATCAAATGCAACAAGCAGGCATCAACCATTGGCGCATAGTCAGGAAAATATCTTGAAGGCAGGCCTGTAACCAGCTTGGGACACCAGGGTGGGCGAAGAGTTTTCTGAGAGGGGCGCAAATTTTTTAAACTATGTCCAATATCTTCAAACTATGTCCAACACATTTTCCAGAGGGGGCGAAAGAAATTTAGAGGGACTTTGCCCCCCTCCTTGTTTCGGGCCTGCATAGGTAATTTTTTTCATGTTGTTTTTCTTTGTTGTTTCCAGAGAAAAGCGCATAACTAAACAAATGCTCTTAGTTTTGTGTGGATACTTTTTCTGAAAAAAGTCATCTTGTTTAAAATTTGAGAAAGGTGCTGGAGTCTTCCTCCCTGCTTGGCTACCCATGGCACTTAGCATACCAGTGCAATCACAAACCTTATGTGATCAGACTGAAACCAGACAACTGGAAATATGTTGTCCAGTTAATCGCTGAAAATTTATAAAATAATTGGTTTTAAACATACAATAAAACAAAAATATTGCCCCCCTAAAAATGTATTGTGCCCCCCAAACCTTAAAACCTGGCTACGGGACTGGTTTAGTACCATATTTTTCGGACCAAAAGGCGCAGTTAAAATCATTTAGTTTTTTCAGAAATCGAAAGTGTGCCCTATGATGTGGCACACTTAATATATGGATCTGGTTGTGCTTTCTCGTCTAGAACCAATTGCATGTGGTACAAGGTGCTATTTATTTAATTGCTAGTACCGATTTTTTGTAAACAGACCATCGTGTTATGCAATAAACCAACAACAATTGCAATGAACAGCGTCCCAGAGTAGCTAGCACATACTGTACCACAGATCGTATTACTCCGCGGGGCTTCTGACTACATTGGTGCACACTGAATCAAACACGTACACAACTTTTAATTTGTTATATTCTTGCCTAGCGGATTACGCATGTGTGACAGATTAAACTCCCTCCTACGTAATGACAGAATAAACTCCCAGTGGCGACTCCGGCACTTGGGAGTTACTGTGAAAGCATTAAATAGAGTTTGATCTAAGTCAGTGCTTCTCAACCTTTTTGATGTCGCGGCCCACTTTTCGCGAGACTTTGATTTTGCGCCCACTTCACGAAAAATATGTTTCAGAACTCATGACAGGGCGTAATTATTGCGTTATCTCGGAACATTTCGCGGCCCACCTGAAGGAGCATCGCTGCTCACCAGTGGGCTGCGGCCCACCGGTTGAGAAGCGCTGATCACCCGTTGAGAAGCGCTGATCTAAGCTTCATTTAATGTGCCTTATAATCCGGTGCGCCTTATGTGGGAAAAAAGAACAACTAGCATTCAATTTTTGACACTGCGCCTTATAATCTGGTGCGCCTTATGGTCCGAAAAATAGGGTAGTCAAAAGGCTCATTCAAAGTATAAAAAGTACAAGAACAATGTTACTCATTTATTGGAAATTAACAAAAGAAACTATCATCAGTCACAATTCTTGTCTTGTCGAAATAATTCTGGGAAAATGTGGAAGCTTATTAACTCACTTATTAGTTCTGAAGCAAAAAGTTTGTGCCCTCCAGAGAAACCATTTGACCCTATCAAATCAAACTACACAAGCAATCCAGAAGTCATGTTCAATATATTCAACACCTACTTCGTTTCGATTGGACAACAATTAGCAAGCAAGATTTCTCCCCCAGTTCACGATACATATCTAGAAAAAGTTAATGACCTAAAAAATTCATCTGTGTTACATGATGCTTTTGTTGAGGAGGTGAATATGATAATGAACAACTTACTAGTATCTAAAAGCAATAGGCAAAATGATATTCCAGCTCAAATTCTTAAACTGTGTAAGAATCCCTTATCCCCCTTCTTGGTGGGAATATTTAATCTTTGCATAAGGGAAGGAACTTAACCCCAAAACTTAAAATACGCTCAAGAGGTGCCCATTTATAAAGGGGTCCAAAGGATTTAACCACCAATTACAGACTCATCTCCCTCCTCACCCAGAAATAAAAATTTTTAAAAACTTCTCTACAACTGCTTGTACACATATCTTGAGCAGAATAGTATGCTATCTAACCATCAATATGGTTTTAGAAGGGGTCTATCTACAAAATTAGCAATATATGATATGCGGGAGAAGATCCTGGAGAATCTAGAAAAGGATTTCATTACTTGTATTATCTTTTGTGACCTGTCTAAAGCATTTGACACTATACACCATGATGCGCTGCTGTGGAAATTGGATATTTTTTTGGAATAAGAGGTTTACCTCTCAAGTTGCTGGCTAGCTAATTGCAAGGACGACGGCAGCACAGTGTCATTGATGGCTGTACATCATCTACTCTAAATATAACCCAAGGAGTCCCTCAGGGTTCATCGTTTGGCCCTTGTTATTTGCACTTTATATCAATGATTTACCATTGATAACAAAAGTGACTCCTGCTCTTTTTGCAGATGACACTGTCTTATCCATCTCTGGAAGCAATAGCACAGAACCGCAGAACATAGCTAATATGGAGGTAGGTAAAGTTAATGAACGGCTGCACTTTAACAAGTTGTCCTTGAAATTTTTTCAAAGACCTCATACATGATTGTAGTCGTAAAAATAACCAACTTATTTACTTTAATGTAAAAATAAATGACAAAACCATTACCTAAATAACTTGTGTCAAGCATCTTGGGGTTTTCACTGATAAGCTTCCTTGGTCTAACCACATAGAAAAAAAACTTTCTTCCAGTGTTGGAATTTTTTGTCCAATACGTCGGTATCTAAGTGATGGTTGACTAAAATCACTTTACCTCAATTTTGTTTATAGTCATCTGCAATTTGCTATTGGTGCTTGGGGTGGTGTTGGCATGACAACCTTAAACCAATTAAATATATTAAACAAAAAGATAATTAGAGCAATGACATACAGCTCTTTCAGGACAAAAATTACACCACTATATGAAAAGCTCAACCTTCTTAGGCTGGATGATATTTCATAGACTTGACTTAACTAAAATCATGCATAAATTTCACTCTGGCAACCTTCCTGATGAAGCGTGTGCGACCTGGTTGTGTTCGCACACCTTCGGTGTGGATTTGAATCCTTAAACTTCGATGGCGCTAATTTAGGCAGTTGTTGGTGATGTCATCGCACCAGACGTTTCGACCAAAGAGAGCTCTCACTTCGATTCGCATGGAAGTCACTTTTAAGTGTCACTTTGCTTGGTCTTGGTTGCGCTAGCGTGACTGCTACATCACTTTCCTTCCTTGATGTCTTTGGATTGCCCACTCTCTTCTCTTTGAACTATCTTGCCAATTGATATCAAGAGTCCAGCCAGGTCCGATGACATGCGTGTCATGCTTGATTTGTCTTCGGTACGTTGAGCCTTTGTCTTCTTTCTTCTCTCTTCTTTTTTTGCTTTTTCACGTGACGCACGTTATCCATCCCAGCTCGTCATGATTTGACCCACCTGGATAGGTTTTTTGGGCCACCTTTGGTCTTTTGGAGGTTTCCGTTATTGGGAGCCATTGAACCATGCACGACCCAGTTGTGTTCACACACCATCAGTGTGGGCTTGAACCCTTAAACTTCGATGGCACTAATTTAGGCAGTTGTTGGTGAGGTCATCGCACCAGACGTTTCAGCCAAAGAGAGCTTTCACTTCCATTCGTATGCAGGGGCGGATCCAGCTCAAAAGTTTAGGGGGGGCGATTTCAGTGATATTTGGCAGTCAAGTCTCCGTTGGCAGCCAAGTGTCTTTCTGAATTGTATGAAATCATGGTGAAAAATGTTACTTTCGTTAGTTTTATGGAGGGCGATCGCGTCAATCGCCCCCCCTGGATCCACCGCTGTTCACATGAAAGTCACTTTTAAGTGTCACTTTGCTTGATCTTTCCTTTCTCCTTGCTTTGGCCAACTTTGCTTACATGCAGAAGTCGTGCTAACGTGACTGCTACACTGACAACTTCAGCCGTTTTTTCACCCTTGTAAATCAAGTAGGCTACACTATCATGCAACGCGCAATGCAACTAGTGATGCATATCTTTGGCAAATGGCCCACACCACATATAGAGAAGGGTCTTTGAAGCATCTACGCCTTAAGATCTGTGACAATATTGATCTCTCTTTACACGGCAGCTCGCCACTCACACTTAAAAATCAGTACAGAGATGTACTTATTTTTGCATATGATGATAAGTAGCATGGTGCTGAAACAAGGAGCTCTTTATGTCAACTATAGCCCAGTTCTTTTTCAAATCGAATACCTCCCTTTGATCATATTCCCATCTCCCATAGCTATCTTTTTGCCATACTTTTCTTAACCATATTGTGCATACTTCCATTCTTTAAACCACTACGTTGCGTTTGCTTGCCTAGGTTTTTATTGTTTTGTTTTTTTTGTTTGTGTATTTATGATTTGGTTTTCTTGTTTTGTTGTTTGTTTGTGTATTTTTGTGATTTGATTTTCTTGTTGCTGCTGGTGTTCTTTTGTTTTGCAGGAACAGCACGTCATTTTCCAGTATTCCTACATATCACGTCTGGTGAACGAAGAAATTCGAAGGCTACATCTCTGCAGTTTGGATTCAAAGAGTGCCAAACCAACCGCTGTCCAAATACAAAGAACACTGGAAACAATTTGTAAAGTTTGCTAGATGCGAAAGGGTTATGACAACCTGGTCAGAGTTTCATTTTAGCTGGGTTTATGCTTTCTCTGCCATACCCAGATTCTTACGGATCTGAGCAACCCATCTACCGAGAGAGACCGATTGCGACCCAGCACTCACTGCACAACTGTGTTGGTAATCTAGCAACTCTTTCCCACATATATGCAACACCACGGGTCGAAACTGGACAGTAACAAAGCTAATTGAACTGTTGAGAGGCATTGCTTCGATGACCTTCCGGTTCCTTCAATGCCCTGCGTCCTTGCACTAATTTGTGTTTTTCTTACTGAATATTAATCATCGCCAAATAAACTCAACTCAACATAATGCAAAGAAGAAGCAGCTAACTGCTTGCTATCCCTGAAACAATTACAACACTTGTCCATGCAGGTGGGACTGAGCTGTTACAGATGTCACGGTCAATTGTCAACTACGTAGGACATGTGTGCCAAATTTGTCATGTGACTACTTCAGCCAATCGTGTTCAGCTAACGGGAAAACAACTTCAGCAGTTATTTTGCCTCCTAAGGCAAAATAGACACTACACAAAAATGTATGTTGTGCATCATAATACACTTTCGGATAGTTTTCGGATATGGATAGTATGATTTTATCCAGAACATGATTCGGATCGGACAGTATATCATTTTTCAAAAACAGGATAGGATCGGATAGCAAAAGACCATTATCCGATCGTCTCTGCTGCAAAGTTGTATTTTGAACAAACGTTTTTCACCGAAGCTCGTATCCATCAGAAAAGTGCGGCTTTGACTTTATCGTAGTGGGCGAGGGTGAGGTCAAGTGAAATCAGATAGTGAGTGATCTGGGTGATAGAGGATGATTTTTGCAAAGTGTTGGTAGAATTGCCAAGTGTTATTTAACGTAATTACTGGAAAATAGCAAATTCACTGAAATTTTGGTGTTTGCATCTGCATCCTGACTGGAGTGACCCTGTGCTTGGTATAGAAGAATTAGAAACGTACTAAACTCTAAACCCCAAAGCTAAACCGTAAATCTGAACACAAAAGTTTGAAAACTTTTGAAAAAAGTAAAGAAAAACCCATCACATGAAAAGTGCAACCACTATCAAAACTAAAGTCACCATCATGACCATGGTGATAGGCTTTGCCGAACTGAAAACCATTATTCGCATAGAGATAGTAGATGTAGATGAATCTGTTCAACTACCATTATTGTGCCGCTAGAGCGACAAACTCAGTGTTTTGTTTGAACCATGTCACTGCAAGCAGACCTAACCATTTCGTTTTTTATTCTACAGCTATGTTCGTTGTATTGAAAGTATTGCATTTCAAAAAATCATTTTTCAAGATCTTGAAACAGTTTGAAATTGGCCAAAATATGCATTAAGTATTGAAAAAGTATAGAAATTCTAAACGGAAAATGAATTTTGAAATAGCTGAGCAGAATATAATTTTAATGAAAGTACAGCAGTTGTTTTTTTTGTGGTGCAAATATGTAAAATACTGGTAAATACGGATGTCTGTCAGCGTGGATATCATTAATGGATGTGTGATAAACGCAAGTGGAGTGGAAAAATATCCCGTTATACATAAAAAATGAATTAAAAGTCAAGATACAACAAAATATAATTTGTCATTGCAATTTATACCCTTTTCCCAAATGAGTTATGTTAGAAAGTTTCAATGCTTTCATTTTTAATATTTTCACAACTGTTCAAACATAAATTTTGGTTCCACCAGTCACTGGAGCTTGTTAATGTTATCACGAATGGAATAATCTTGGTGTAAGAGCAATGTTTGTAAGAATCAGGCTTAGGCTAATAATATTTTTACTACCATAGTGGTGTCATTGTTCACCATAAAATATGTTCTTTTGACTCCGGTTATGTCATTGTTGTATATCTGCAACCAAGATCCGCTAATTATGCATATCCGTCTTTTACAGGGTACCTTATTTGTAGTGTTATGCAATGTTTAAAATTTGTTTTCATGATTGAGAATTTCATAAAATGAAAAGCAAATAATGACGTGGAACTTCATAAATTTAGTGTTGAAAAGGTATTGAATGGATGACACTAAACGGACGGCCGGGCGGGCTGGAGGGAGGGCTGTGTTGCCAAATGAAAAACATGAATTTTCCGCGGGCTGGCGAGCTGCACAGAAGGGTGGGCTGGCAGGCTGCACTACAGGACGGGCCAATGGGCTGCACATTAAGGCTGGCCAGCAGGCTGCACATTAAGCTGGGCTATGGAAAAAGGCGNCCGGAGGGCTGTCCTTTTCTGTAGCCCGCCCCGCCCTTTTCCGCAGCACGCCGGACCACCTTTTTGTACAGCCCGCCGGCCCGCCCTTCTGTCTTCTATGCAGCCCACTGAAAGTTCACGTTCTTCATTTGGCAACACAGGTCGCCTGGCCCGCCGGTTCTCCAATTAGTGTTATCCATATTGAATAATTAAATACGGAAGATGATTTTTAAAGATGTGTGGGAACCCTGATTCTAGCTATGCAAGTCAAACTAAGCAATTAAGTTGCTGAACATGATTCATGTTCACATAACTCAGAGGATAAGATTGGTACATGTTACTTGCAGTTAAAGCCTTAGCATTTTATGGTTTGAGTGCTCTTAACCTTGGTTAATGTAGAAATGTGCACTTTTCGGTAAAAAGAACAATAAATTCATCTTAAATCAACAAAATGCAACAATTGGGACTGATACAAAGTTTAATCCATCAAATAATAATGATTATCTTTAATCCCTAATCTTAACCCTAAACCTATAATGCCCTTATGCTAATTCTCAAGTCACTTACCACAAATGTCATGTTCATTGACCTTTGAACCTACGCTAATTGGAAAACTTTTGTGATCACTCATGTGTCACGCCATTTTTATGGCTAATATCTCTATTTGCCTAGTAGGTAGAATGATGTGTGATAAATCATGCTAAACCTAACCCTAAGCTTAAAACCCCATCAAAGGTCAGTGGCATCAGTACCACCAGTGTGGGGTGTCAGTACCGCAGGTGGTGTTGTACCACAAGCATGGGTTGTAAGTTTGTACCATGAGCCAAGTGTTGGTGTATGCTACCAACGTGGGGTTTCACTTTTAAAAAGCCCAAATTTGTACCATGAGCATGTGGATCACTGTGGTGATTGAGCAGAAACGTTTCCCTTTGTACCATGAGTGTGGGGTTGAAATACATAGCAATAGTGTGTACCAGCTGAGTTGGGATCGAATTGGATCATGGCAGTTTACAACCTACCATGAGCGTGGGAATTTGATTGAATAGTGTCAGTTTGTACCATTAGAGTAGAGTTCAATCCCCAGTCCCACGCTGGTGGTAATTCCACACTCGGCTCATGGCACAAACTTGCATCCCATGCTCATGGTTCAACACCACCCATGATGTGGTACTGACGCCCTGCGCTGGTAGTACATACCGTGCTGGTGGTACTGACGCCACCGACCAGTCCTCTAAAACCCTAAGCCTAAAACCCTAGCCTAAAATCGTGAACCTAAAATCCTAAACCTAAAATCCTAAACCTAAAATCCTAAACCTAAAATCTTAAACCTAAAATCTTAAACCTAAACTCTTAAACCTAAAATCTAATACATAACATTCTAAACCTGAAATCTTAGACCTAAAATCCTAAATCTAAAATCCTAACCTAAATGTAAAACCCTGAAGTTAAAACTTTAATGTAGGGGTTTTCAACCTTTTTCTGCTCATTGCCTTTTCTTTAGGCATTTTAGGGACCCGATTTGGGTCTCTGGAATTGAACATCGGGTCTCTAGATTAAGAGAAAATTATCATCAGGTCCCTAGAATTAGAGAAAATCGGTTCCCTAAAATCAGAGAATCGGGTCCCTACAGGTCCATACCAGGTACCTAACATTTTCCTTAAAAAAACCCTGGTGGTCCATTAACTTATGCATTAAAAAACACAAAGTGACAACAGCACAAAATTGTATAAAAACACAAAGTGACAACAACGCAGCCAGAACCTCATGGGCAAACTGGAACGACTGCAAAATGTGTGTCTGCGCATCATTACTAGGTGCCCTAGGTCAACTCCAGTCCATGTCCTCCAAAATTTGGTTGGAGTCCCCTCCATCGATACACGACAGAAACTTGCACAAGCTACCATCATGTGCAAGGCTCTCCAAGAGGGCAGACACGGCCTTCATGGGGTCATTTCCCACGTGCTCATTGTTCTACAGTCTGCTCAGCAAAATACACCAGCTCTGCCTCACCTCAGACCGAGGAATAGGAAGGCTGAGCTTCTCCGCAGACTGAGGAGGAAGCCATGGACCTCGCATGCCTTATCTGCTACTTTTGAACTAAGTGGCATCCACTATCTCTCCCACTCTCCAGCGTGGATTCCACCAGAGCTGCATGATGAAGAGCCCACTGTCATCATCAATTTCAATCAGGATTGCAGGGTCTGGCCTCCCGCAGCAGCCAATTCTGCCTTATCCCAACTTCTTTCTGACATCATCAGTGGTACTGACTCTATCCTTCTAGCCACTGACAGCTCCTTTGACCCTGCCACCAACAGAGCAGGGTGGGGTTTTGCCATTTTCAGCGATGGTGGACTTATCCAACAGGCAGCTGGAGCACACCAGGTGTTTACGAGCAGCACCAGGATCCAGTTGGAAGCTATCAGGAATGCCTTGAAGGCAGTCAAAGATATGAAAGCTCCACCTATGATCATTGTTGCCATGGACTCCATGGCCATTCTTTGCAAGATCTAGTCAGGATACCTTCCAGGAGAATGGTTCGACCTCCGTGATGCTCACCCAACCATAAAGGTGATATGAGTCTTTGTGCCAGGCCGCTCTGGAGTCACCTGCAATGAGACTGCTGACATGTTGGCTTTGAGCTGCTCCAACCTCACTCCACTTGACTTGTTGCCTTCTGACTTAAAGCTGATAGGAACAAAGTCATGGAAATTCAGCTCACCACATTCTTCCAATCTTGGGAAGAAGGACACTGCCTCATCTTCCTTGGTATGTCACTAGGATCATCACTCTTCAGCACCAGGGCAGGACGTGCCAAAGCAATCCACAACCAACTGCTCACGGGCAACATTTCCTACTCCACTCTTTTGATGCTACTGGGGGGGCACGTGGGAACCCTCTTCACCAAAGCAAACCAGCAAACCAAAAAAAATGTTTGTAAATTGAACAGTGCCCACAAAATACAAATTTTAGAAGCACGTTCAGCAAGGATTAGGTGTGAGAATTTGCCACTTCGCGGATGAAAATTTGCTGCTTCCATCGGTTTTGCACTCCAGTATCTCAATTTTGCATACTGAGCGGTAGCGTGGTGCACTGTGATGATGCAACTGTTTACATGTTGAATGTGAACCGATGCTAATAGGGTGAATCAATCCAGGTTGATCCATGTGAACGCAGTGACAGTTGAGGCTCTTGAGTGCAACATTTTCAAGAAAACAAATTCTTTTTGCGACGTCATAAATGAGAGATCACCTTCAACTTGCAGCCCACGGGAAATTTCAACAAGCTTCCTGGGAAATTTACATTTTTGCAAGCCCTGTGTTTTACACTCGTTGCATGCTTTGCCTGTTGCAGCCTTGGCGATGCCATCTAACAGCTCTACCTAGGCAAACGATGCAAAGGGCGCAAAACACATAGTTGATTACTTTTCTCATCTGTTCTTTCTAATGTGCACACTTTTATCAACACAAATGACAAGAAGTGTTCAAATGCTGCTCATTTGAAGAAGCATGGCCTATCATTATGCCTACTGATTATTGCTTAGTTCTTTTTAGGTTGCTGCACTGTTACAGATCCTGTTTGATCAGTCTGCCTAGAAAGTAAGATGTTGTGGTAGTTTACAACATTTCTCCTACTTTTGAAAGTAACACCACACCTGTCCAGCTATGATGCCACAGCCTTAGTGATATTTAAACCATAGAAACATCAGTGATTCACAGATCCATTGTTATAACTTGTAACAGTCATGCTTAGTTGTGCTATAAAGAGCACTATTTTTAGTAAAGTAAGTCTAGCTTTCAGTAAATTTGGCAAAACTCTTAGTATCTAAGAAGGGAGCCAGAGGTACCTCTCAAATGTCTTCACCTCCTACAATTTAAACTGAGGTTTGGCTTCTAAATTTTAATCTAAGCTCCACCTCCTTGTAAAATGACCAGCTCAGGTTCAACAGCCCTGATTGTTAAGTAGGAATTATTATGTCACAAGTGTGACATTCAGGTTTAATTATTTTGCTATATGTATATCTTATTTGATCGTAATGATGCTATCATACAAGTCTCCTAATGCTTTCACTCTGATTTATACCAAGCTCTGTGGCCCACTAGAAAAAGCATCATGACCTACTACCATGGCCACCAATTGAAAACCACTGTCTTAAACCTGAAACCCCAAACCTGAAACCCCAAACCTGAAACCCCAAACCTGAAACCCCAAACCTAAAACCCCAAACCTAAAACCCCAAACCTAAAACCCCAAA
>JGI24159J19872_10007881_pt1 | contig 13946 bp, 9 predicted proteins | sample Ectturendosymbi4_FD_19872 | JGI IMG/M metagenome (IMG submission 19872) | reverse complement strand
TAGTTTTAGGAAATATTCAGCCCCCTGTCAAAGTTGTTAAAAGGAAGCAGGGGTTGACTGTAACTACAAACTTTTTTTTGTGGATTACGAAGAGTTTTGCCCTACATTGGTTTGCTGACACGTTATTACCGCTGAGGTTCTTTTTCCACTGATGCCTGCTATTGATGAACATCAGACTGTTTTTTACAGCGACGTTCAACTTGCGTTTTATCAATCAACACCCTTGAACAAAAACATAATTTTTGCATCGGTTGATGTTCAGCGATATAAACATTAGAAGCAAGTAGGCGCTATTTAAGCCGTCACGACGCGGCATTCTGGAGATCAGTTAGGTGCTCTTGCTTGCTAATAACTACTTTTTTTTATTGTCGTCCGAGCCTGTGCAACTTACACGAATAGTCTGCCAATGCTGTCCACGGTCATCGATGTTGAGATTCCAGCCATGGTTTTTCTTCGAACTCTTACTGCAGGCTCTTGAGCGGTTATCTCGTATTCAAACAAGCGTTGGTCGAAAATGTAACGATCCTGATCGACAACGAAAAGTATTATAGCTTCTCGACTGCCGTATGTATTCCAAGCACTCACAAAAACTTTGGCTGCTTCACGAGTTGCGTGGTTATCGGGAAGGTTTGGTAAAAGGTCGTGACGGCCAGCTCGTTTCAAGTTCATTTCGTGCAGCTGTCTCATATTTCTAGCTCCTATTCCATGGTAGGCAGCATCAGTTGTGTTGACTTCAACTTGCTTCGCACTGGTTTTTCCAGTAGAGTGATCAATGTGAAACATGTAGTCAGAACGGAAAAAGCCAAGAACGGGAATCTGGAGGCAAAAAAGAAAACGTGTTACACGTGTCAAAACATTATGTGCAAAGCCCTCTAAATCCAACATACGGAAAGGCTGTACTGTGTGTCTTTCACTTGTGATGCATATGGCGTTTCGTAATATTGTGGGTTCTTAATGAAGTTGTTTTGAACATAAAAGACACAGTGTTCAGTGGTGTAGCCAGCCCAGAAATTTAGAGGGGGGAAAAAATTTGGAAGGGGCAAAATATTTGATTTTAGGCGAATAACACTATTTTGTTTGGAAAAACGCCTCTTAAAGCACAAAATGACTATATTTTCTAAAAATTTTTGGGGGGTCATGACCTCTTTGCCCCCTCTGGCTACGCCTACGACAGTGTTGCCAAAAATAGTTTTGACTGCAATAAAAATATTTAACAAAAACCTAAACTTTTCCAGTTTTACAAGCATCACATATTTCTTACTGCAGACCGTATTTAATCAGTGCTTTTCCTTGCTTTTCAGTATTCAAGTTTCATTGAAATAAGTGATTAACTCAAACATTTCCGAAACACAGAGCAGATTTTTTATGAATGCAGCCCTTGTGCGAAAAGCATTATATCTGCAATTACGTTGGAAACGCAAAAAAGCTACTGATCTAACGAATAACCTGTGCAGTAACCTTCGGAACGAAAGTATTAAATTTGAAACGTCATTACGATTTTTAAGACGTTGAGGCAAACTAAATTCGGTTATTTTGATGAACAAAGCGAAGGTATAATGTTGCATCTGTGAAATACAAGTGAAAATAAAGGCACATATCCACAACAAAAATATGTCTAATCGAAGGAGACTTTTTACAATCATAGCAGCCTATTTTTTCAGGTTTTCATGTTTTCATTCACTTGAAACGAACCGTCTACTGAAACCTACACTTTTCACAATAAAGCGGCTTTAAAGAATTGCAGGACACATTTGTTGTTGTCGAAGTTTTTATTGAAACAGTAAAATCAATATTTCTGCTTCGCAAATGACTATTTAATTTAAAATACAAGGGTATTTCACATATTCCAACATATTTTTGGTCTGAAAATGTTGTAACTTCCGGAATAGGTTTCCGTATTTTTTCTTCAGTCTGCGCCCATTACAACCCAAGAAGCAACTCCGTGAATACTGCGCAAACACGGAAGTTGAAATATCAAATGTTTGCAAACGTCTTTTCTAGCACACGTGAAATATCAACACCGATGTTCTCTGTTTCCGCTCCTAATACATTCTTCATGTATGTGGGGAGGCCCCAGCATTTTTTCCAAAAAAGGGGCATACACTTTCGACAGCAAGACAATGTTTCACTGTTAGCAAAATAATAGCTAAATACCTTAAGAAAATTTTTTTTTATAACTTTATCTACAAAAACGGCAAAACAATCGAATACAGCAAACAAACAGAAAAATCACTGCCACCCAGGGGAAGTTTCTGACATGCTACATACATTCTCAGCATCTGAAGTGGTCACTTCATCGTAAATTTCGAATAACCTCCTGGTGTACTCATCCACCTGCATTAACCTATGGAAAAATGTTGACTTAAAAANATTTTCATGCACGTTGCCAAGCAATTGCTTGTATAGCGGTTNTTAGAAGCGACCTCACGTATTTACGTAGAATGGAGGCAGTAGGCTGCAGTGGTAAAAATTAAGAAACGTGAAGCACTTTTCTCAACTTTTACGTATCTTTACTCAACTTTTACGTAAAGCGAAGCACTTTACTCAACTTTTATGTATCTTACTACAAAAGCCATCTGATCGGTATGAAACACATCAGGAGTAGGGGGAGATGTGGGATCTTTGACCAGGGTAGGCCCAATGATCATACGCAATTTTTCGCCACCTAGTGAACGCGTGTTCTTGTGGTTTTGATTGTGAATTTGAAATTGTTTTCTTGTGAATTTGAAATTGTTTTGATTGTGAATTTGAAATTGTTTTTCCCATATGTGTTTTGGAGGAGCTATAGCTGTTATATCAATTTTTGTGGGCTAATTTTAATTTCGAAGGAAGAAAGTAGAATTTTCGTACATGCGTTCGTTTGATTTTGCAAATGCAGCTTTTTTCGAAAGATTTTTTGCAAATGTGATGTACTCAAGGAAAGAGTTTTAAAACTGTCAGAGGTAGAGAACTGATGCCGTGCACTTTTTTGGTATTGCACTTAATGTAAAAATGGCGTCGGAAGGGACCTTTGAACCGTGTGAGAAAGGGACCAACGAACCGGTGGTACAAAGGTCCCTCAGCATATTGTTTGATGTCTCCAGTTTAAACATAACTGCTTTAAAAATTAGTAAAAGCCAAATAAGATTGTTTTATCAAGAAGGCAAGGCTTTGAGCGGTGTGATGGAGCATCACATCGGTCTGCGAAGAGCTTCCAGAAATAATATTGACTGAGTATCTTACGTCGACACGTCCACAAAGCTAAAAAATAAAGTCGTGGTTCTGTGAGAAACATTTGATTGCTACTGGACAGGTGCGTTGCTAGGCATATAAATAGACTCTTGCTGAAATTCGTCATCAGTTTTCCAAATTACTTGTACGAAGCATCTGAGCGCAGTATATACGAAGCGTCTAAAGCAGTATAGCCTATACGAAGCGATCATCTAAGCACAATAATACGGAGCATCTAAGCGCAAGGTTTCACGCACAGCTAAAAATAGTTAGGCATCAACTACCCGCATATAGTGATACAAGTGATGTTATTAATTCAGTACATTCGGACAATGACACAGTAAATGTCTCCTCCTTAAGGGGACCTGATGATGATGACGACTTTGAAGTTAAATTTCTGAAAATATCTAATATAAAACGGATTTGTGTTTCCAGACAGGGAAGATATTGCCTCTGCCAAAAGATCGGAATTTGTTCAGCTGGAGTAGCCCACAAAGCGCATTTCTGATGTTTCCGGATTTGATGCCGATTTATCTCAGTATAGAATTTGAAGGTGCTTAAGACTGAGACACGGTTGATGCAACTTGTAGCAACCAACCCACAGTGACAATTCAATTCGTATCTCGGTAGTTACATCATAGACCGCTTCATTTCGTGCTTACACTCTTTCGTTGCAATTCGTTACATTGTATAAATTGTGTTGCAACCAGAAATCTTGCTGTTTGTTGAAATCTCTGCGCTTTTGGAATAATTCTTTTTATTACACCTAAATATGACAAAGATTTTTAGAGATACTGTAGTTCAAAGGTCCCACACCAGTGGTTCACTGATCCCACACATGTGGGACCAATGAGCCAAAAAAATTGTTTTTCACATCAAATTTTCAGCAACTTCTTCAAATTAAATGGTACTGATTTTTGCATGAGGCTAGACGGACAGATCATTGATATTCATGCTAAATTTTAGAAATTTGCTGGCTAAACTTTGCGACTTATGACCTGAAACATAAAAAATGGCTCATTGGTCCCACATCTCCCCTACTGTTGAGTAAGATTGAGAAGTATGTTGCTTAATTTATTCCTTTTAGAATAAGGTTTTTCACTTTTTTCTAAGAAGTTAAATTAACTGGTGTTGTATATTCGGAGAAAGGTATGTTGACGTGCGTTTTTTCGATACTTGAGTATCAGAAAGATGTTCAGTCATGCAAGGATTATATTCGGCAATTATCTTCACAGTTTCAAGAAAGTTGTTACCTTGTTTTTGTGAGTCAAACTCTTCACGATGGTCACGAAAATTGATTTTGCTTAGGAAAAGGATGACATCAATTATTTTACGAATAATGACTCGCCATTTCTTTCGCTCTTTATCCATGATATCCTGTATTCCTTTATCAATTGTTTGGTGGATGTGAAGTCGCAGTGTTAGCTCATACCATTTAACAAATTCTAAGCAATCTCGATTAACTTTGGAATTTTCGTGATCAAACAAAGGATTTAAATGCCAGAAAGTGTTGAAAGGTTTGGAAACAAATAAACAATCATTTCCCGATCGAAATAACTTGCAAAAGAAGCGATATAATCCTGAATCGATCTTTGAATGAACCAATCATAATCTCAGAACCTTCTAACCGTTTTTCAGCGTCTTGTAAAACCATTTCGCTGACAGGCAGCTCACAACTTTTTTCTCACTATCTCCTACTTTTAACTTGAAACATCGACTGGAAAGGTCCTTTTTTATTCCGGTATCTTTCTGGTCCAGCTTGACTAACTCAACACATATCATGGTTTATTGATTTTGGCCAACTAGCTACATGACATATCATTCGGTAAAATTGTTATATCATCAGGCACGCCGGAACGTCGGTAGGGCTAGGGGGTAGTAGAAAAGTTGAGGGCAGTGGAAACTTATGAAGAACAAAAGAAATCGTTACCAATTGTGCTTGCTACTCTTCAACATGTATGTTGACCTCAAAAATAATAAAAGACACTATAGAAAATGCATTTCAATTCGATCTTGATAAACCATAAAATTACCTATGGTGCTGTTATGAAAAAGATATCTTTGCCCCCGTTGTCCCTCTTTTGAAAGGTCAGGGGTCAATGCTACCGCTCGTCGGCGTCCCTGCTTACCGTTATTAGCAGTCATTGTCTCGCTGCATTACCTGCCAAGATGTCCGCGTTCAACAGTCACATGCCGCAAACCGCCTAAAATTGTAACTTGAAGTGAAAATCAGAAGATTTGTTGCCAAGTTATTGTTATACAATAAAGACTAACAGTAAAAAATCCGCTCGCAAGTTTGGCAACTAGTTGTCCCTGCGGGCAAAGGAGCGGTCATGAGTGAATTGCAAGCTCATCCCACTGCATTACACCAGAACAGTGAACCTGGCTCTTGTGCACATGGCCGATGGGAAGGGGCACAAGAGGTACATCGTAGCCGGGCCCGATGCTTAGGCCCAGGAGGATGAAAGTACTCACGCTAAGTGATTCTGTAATCAAACCCAAAATTGATGGTCGAATTTTTCGACTGCAGTGCTGATAGCTATATTTGGTAGCTGTTTTATTTATATTCTGATTACTATACACAAAAGCTATACAGATTTCGACGAGGACCCAAGCTAGGGGGCCCGCAATCGGTCTTTGCACCCAGAGGCGTAACGAGGGGGACAAGGGGGCGGCGCCAAACTTGCTTCTTGCCCCGGGCACCATCTAACCTTTTTACGTCTCTGTTCGTACCCCCTGGTAAATTTCTCTCAGATGTCCTGCCTTGTGCAGTGTGAGTTGTCGTACTGGATAATAAACTGCCATTGCAAGAAATATATCAATCAATCGGAATTGAGCTGCTGATGTCAGGTTCTCCAGAAAATTTTGGTTCTTAGTCCCAATTCTAAGGAGGGGAAAGTGCTCGTTTTGACCACCCTACGGACGCCCATGATTTTGACGTATCACGAGTTCAAAACTGTTTGCTTGAGTTCAGTGTAAAAGTGCACCCATAATAATCATTCTTTTTGCATTAACATGGGCAGTAACAATGTTGACCTGACACAGAAATTATGGAAAACGCTTTTGAACTCAGAATTACATTCTTACTTGTATGTGTGCACGAATAGCTGCAATAAATTTGTTTGAAGTCGATCTTGATAAAACATGAAATTACTTATGATGCTGTTATGTAAGGGCACCTATGCCCTCGTTGCCCCTCTTTCAAAGGGCAGTGGGGCAATGCCCCCGTAATGCACCCCCGTTCCGGTGTCCCTGTATATCATCGTTTACAACTTCTGTTGAATATGTTTTACTTATATTGCTCTCAACATCTGCTTCTTCAATATTTCTAATTTGGCCAGGCGTTGTTTCTTCCTCAACTTCCGGTATTGATTTACTGGTGTTAGCACTGCCGCCACTGCTAACCTCGTGCATCCCGTTTGGTGAACTGGCGTCTGAAGGGATGTTAACGAACTTCAATATGGCGTCCTCATTCTTTTTCAATTCCTCTTCCCTCAATTCCTCTTTTCTTATTTTTCTGAAAGAACATTCCACGTTCTTTTGCTCGCTTCATTTGCAAGTTGAACTGCTTCACAGACAGTTAAAATTTTACCAACTGAATATTGTTTCTACTGCAAACCAAAGCTTTAATCCATATCGTGCACTCTACTCGCAAATACCGAACAACTTCACAGAGCACCAAGCCATGTCGGTATATCATAGAGCTCCTTTGTGACGTATGCGATTGAGACCTGATCACAGTTCAAACAGTGATAGCCACACGTAACATTCAAATTATTACTGCTGGTCAAGCAACGTGAATTAATTGTGAAAAACCTGGCTAACGTGCAGTATTTGCGTGTTTTGAGTGGATGCGTTCAACAGAATCACGAAGAAAAACAATTTGAATTTAGGAAACAAAGAATAAAGAAATCGCGAAAACCTTTGTACTCAGAATATTTTTGAAAGTGCAGAATATTTTCTATAATGAAGGCTACTGTTTTAGGCCAATTTTTGTCGCCCCGTCTGAATCTTCCGCTCCTGGATAAATCCAGAATGTCCAAATGGCTGCTACGTCACTGAGTGGAAGGATTGCTAAGCAAAGACATTGTAGCTGCAGGTGAATACCTCCAGACTTGGAAGCTAAAGTTCAGCACTACAAAGACGGTATCGGCAGCCTTCCACCTCAACGACAAGGAAGCTAAAGTGAGCTTAACTTAACCGCAGATTACTGTGCGCCTATCTGGCGCCGCAGTCCTCATACCCGCCTCATCGACCCCGCCATCAACGAAGCCTTGCGAATTGTGACTGGATGCCTGTGTCCTACACCAGCGGATAACCTTCCAATCCTCGCAAGCATCCAACCTGCTGAGCTCCGTCGCAATGGAGCCACATTGTCTCTAGCACGCCGTGTCATGGAACCTGGACATCTGTCCCACTCAGCGCTCACCCGTCCATCGAGTGCAAATGCACGGCGTCTCAAATCGAGACACCCATTTGTACCCGCCGCACAACATCTCATCAGTTCATCTGACAACAACAACATACTGCACGTGCGGCGCAGTGGGCGGATCACCAATGGAATGCCGAATGCACGGTCAGCCCCCCATGGTTCCGCATTTTCATGCCCGACACCGGCACCCACAGCCCCGGAATGACCCTCCCAAGTAGAGCCTGGGTCCGGCTTAACCGCCTCCGCACCCGTGTCGGACGTTTCCGCTCCTGTTTGTACAAATGGGGTACGGCTTCCTCTGCGGCCTGTGAGTGTGGCGCAGAAGAACAAACCGTCGACCACGTTGTCCTCCACTGTCCACTACATCGACCTCCCCATGGACTGCATGGCCTGAAGGTGATGGACGATGAGACAATTGAATGACTGCTCAACACCTGGCCCGAGATCTTATGCGGCCAAACAGTAGTTTCAACAACTCGCTCAAAAGAAAAAGAACAACTCATCAGCTTCTCTGACGACAGCAGCATACGTGCGGTGCACTGGTGCACTGGGCCGATCACTGGTGAAATGCGGAATGGTTGGAAAACACTACGAGACCCCGTGCTTTAATCCACGACATCGGCACCCACCCTCGTGGAAGGACCCTTCAAAGAGCAATGTACTGGATCCTGTTTAACCGCTTCGGCACCGGTGTCGGTCGTTTCCGCTCCTGCTTACACAAACAGGGTATAGCCCTTATGCGGCTTGTGAGTGTGGCGCAGAAGAAGAGACTGTTGACCATGTCGTCCTTCGCTGTCCAATCCATCAGCCTCTCTATAGAGTGCATGGCCTGACAGTTCTGGGTGAGAAGACAATCAATTGGCTGCTCAACACTTGCCCTGGGATCAAATGCGGCCTAGCAGTGGACAAGAACTCGCTCAAACGATGAAAAAATCGACCTCGAGAAAGCATACGACCAGGTTCCTCGGGAAAAACTTTGAGACGTTTTGCAGGAGTACGGTAGTGACGGCCGCCTGTTACTGGCCGCCAATTCACAGTATTCCTCTTCAGAATTTATGTCCGTGTCGGCGGCAATAAATCACAACACTTCTGATTGTATTCAGAGCAAAGAGAGTATTGTTGGTAGTATTATCAAACGCAGTGGCCTAGTTATCTATGAACCACAGTCACCACGCGTATTTCATGAAAATATCGTTTTTTGTTGTCAGTGACTGAATTCGGAATGTCTAGAGGCCCACAACATTTCTAATACAAGCATAGCGCCCATGTAGGGCTATACAGCCTGGTGAGGTAGCCCTTTTATCGTTTAGAATTGGCCCTTTTCTTGCCACGAGTTTATAACCAGTTGAATAGTTTTTCTGCGCTTAGGTAAAGTTATTTTGCTTATTTCGTATGCGTTGCCTGTTCAGTCGAAATACAGCAGTTATTAACACGGACGAAGAGTCAGTGAAAAGCGTAATGATATGAACAAACATTTCATTTATTCAGGAAAGCAATTTGCATGACTTTAAAACAAAGGTCAGCACACAGCTTCTCCTTCAAACTGCAGACAAGCTTGCTGTTCTATGTTACGACCATGGGCATCGGAAGGGAATGGAAGAACGGCCCTTGGCCACCCCCTGGATTTTGAAAGTTTACGTTTTTCTGTTACATTTTTAGCAAATAAAGTCTTTGCCTAGTTTTGAGAAGGAAAAAAGAAATTTCATCACTTTTACCCCCCTGGAAATATCTTTAAGGTTACCTCTTAAAAAATTCACTATTGCCTCCCTTGGAAACAATCATTCCGACGCCAATGGTTACGCCTCATAGTCTAATTGAAAATCATTCACACTTACTCTTGCAATCCAGCTTTCAAAAACTCTTTATCTTGACTCATTAGGTGGATGAGTTGGTTGACCCCCGGTTCCAATTCCAGCAAAAAATGAAATAGTTGTCGTGGAACCGGAGATGGGAAAAGAGTTATTGGGGCATGAATGTAAATCTAAAAGAAACAAGAGTGTCCTTTATGAAAAAATGTTTATATCTTTCAAAAGGCATTTGAAGAATGTTTATAAGCTAAAGGATTTTTTACCCGCACAGATGATTTTTAATGAAGTAATAAATAATTTTACAAAAACAAGCACACCGCCAGTTTAGAGCGAAAATAACTATTGAAAACCACAATTTACTATTTGTTTTAACAAAGCTTTTGTAAAATCATTGACGAGGCATAATGACTAGTTTTCACAGGGATAAGAGATCACACTACTGAAATAATTAACGGTACAGAGAAGAAAGATTCAGAAAAAAGGTTCTTTCCAACGGTTTAATCATATTGCAAACCGCTTGGATCTTCTGTAAAGCGAACGTTGGTATTTGACTTTATTCATCTTGTTTGTTTAAATCCACTTCGTTGTCGTTGCTCACTAGGTTGGGTAACAGAGCCGTATGGAATTTAACGGAGGATGAAGATCTTGGTACGTAAAAAGTCATGGTATCTAATTGTTCCGTTAGCTTCAGATCTATTTCTTGCTGGAATAAGTTTGTTTGGTGTGTTTTTCTCTTCCTCGTGTCAGTTTAAAAAATGTTTTCTAAGTTAAGTCACGGCCTACTGTGGCGGTCATGGTCAGGGAAACATTGTAACGACGAAGGGGTCATTTGTATGCGACGATGGTGGTCGCTCAAGGAGTCTAATGGTTATAATCCTTTTCCACAATGAGACTGAACTTCACATCAATGACTATCTTTATTTTTTGCTCGCTCGGACAACTTAAACAGGTTTGAAACAGAAAACGCGAACAGAAAACTTGAGACATCTCGAAAACAACGATGATACTGGCTCTCACACCCGCGGGAGTCGAAGCTCGCATGTTTTAAACGGCGTTTTTGTGGCATCGCGCGAAGCGCATTCGATTAAGTAATTTGCGCTGCGATTTCAGAAACCGAGCTGCAGGAAGAAAGCAGTGTCCGTTACACTACTAAGATATCTTAAGTGTATTAACAGTTTTTTTTAAGGAAAATGTTAGGTACCCGGTATGGGCCTGTAGGGACCCGATTTCTCTGATTCTAGAGACCCGATTTTCTCTTATTATAAGGACCCGATGATAATTTTCGTTGATTCTAGGGACCCGATTCGGGTCCCTAAAACACCTCAAAAAAAACTGATATTAAGCAATTTTACCGAGTTTCAACAACCTTTACAGGCAAAGCAAATACATACAGTAGAAAACATCCTTTCTCAACGTTTTTTTCAAGCAGTTGGTAATCGCCTTTTTGGTTGCTGCTGTGCCTTCCAAGCACAAATGGAAATCCCAGAAATTCCGTGTTGACAATTTTTCATGACATGTGCTGAAGCAATGTGACACGTTTTTTGTTTGTTTTGACGTGATGTTTTTGTTCTTGGCGCTTTATAATACAATGGTCTTATAGCTCCACGGCTGAGTTTGTACAATTGCTGGTACGTTTTTGTGCTCTGGATGTGTCCCCTGCAGCTCTTCCGCACACCGTGCGCCTGGTAAGAAAGCTACAGTACCAATTTACAAGGTCTTGGTGAGACCCGGCCGAGAGTCGAACTCTCAACCTACTCGCACCGAAGCGGATGCACTAACTAACCACAAGACCACGGGCTGGTCTGTAATACGTTTTGGCAGCCGAGCAGGAAGGAGCTCCTCGCAGGAGCAGCCGCCTGCAGTGTCATCGAGAATGTCACCTTCAGGCATTCAAGATATCCGATTGCACAGAATGCACAAGCCGGACCCAATCTGCATCAGGGGCGGATCCAGGGGGGGCGATTGTCCCCCCTAGAACCTACGAAAGCAACTTTTTTCACCATGATTTTGCACAATTCGGAAAACAGCATTCGCGATATCAGGCCATTTTGCCGTCCGTTGTTTTGTCACAGCAGTGTTGTGAAGTACACTTCATCTCCCTTATAGTAGTGAACGCAGAATGAGTCTTGACTGCCGAATATTGCTGAAATAGACCCTCTAAAATTACTGGCTGGATCCGCCCCTGATCTGCATGAAGTATTCCAATTCCTAACCAGCCCGTGATCTAGTGGTAAGTGCGTCCGCTTCGGTGCTGGTAGGTCGAGAGTTTGACTCTCGGCCGGGTCTTACCAAATGCAAATCGGTAGTGTAGCGCAGGGGTTCTCAAACTTTTGGTGTTATGAAGCCCATGTAGAAATTGACCATAATTTACGGAGTCCCACAATAAATTTTCTAAAAAAATATAATAAGTAAACGAATAGCTCGCGGAGCCCCGAGGTTTCTCTCGCAGAGCCCTGGGGCTCCGTACGGAGCACTTTGAGAACCTATGCTGTAGCGTTCTTACCAGGCGCACGGCGAGTAGAAACGCTGCAGGGAACACATACAGAACAGAAAACAAACCGAGTCAAATGAAATCAGATATTGAACAAACTCAGTCATGGCGCTACACAAGACCACTGTAGTTATAAAGCGCCATCAACAAACACCATATAAATAAAAAATCCAATTGCTTCAATCGGTCAAATGGCGCCTTGCACAGATCGAGTCCAGTCTGAATTTCCGTATCACTGCTGTCAAAACAAGCTTAGAGGTTGCTCACGAGAAAATTGATAAGCTAGAAAGCAGACTGGAGAGCCTTGAAACTGAACTTCAACTACAAGCAACTGAAAATCGCAAAGCAACAATCATGCATAAACTTCGTTCAAGGAAATTAACTTAATGTTCACGGTATACCTATAAAAGAAAAAAGTGAAACTTCTGAGACTTCCGAAAAGATTATTCGTAGATTTATTTCCAAAAAATTGCGCTTTTATGTGTTAGACCTCGACCGAATCATATTCGCGAACGTTCATCGCTTTCCACGGAAAACCTCTGCTATCAAGTCCACTTCTGCTATAGCGCCACCCGTTGTTGCGAAATTCCTAACCATGAAAGACCGAAACTCTCTCCTCAGCCTAGCGTTCCATACAAGACAGTTTAAATGTAGCGTAGCAAAGCACCTTCCAATGGCAATGCAGACTCAATGACGCACTCTCCTCAATACTGCAAATAAACTCTACAAACAAGGAAAGCGAATCCAGTGGAAAACTGTCGACACAGACGATAGACTCTTTGCTGACGGTGAGCTAGACCCTAGTAATGTCTAGGTGTCCAACAATCTGTTATTTGAATGCTCGCAGCATTTTCGCTAATAACTCGTCACCAAAGCTGGCGGAATTGGGTGCAGTTACTGATTTTTATGGGTTCAACCTTAGCTGTGTTACCGATACCTGGCTAGATTCGTCTGTTTCAAATAACCTTTAACGTCTTCCTGGTTTTCATTCTCCATTTAACCGGAATTGCCATGCGAGCGGAGTTTTGGCCTGCGTTAAATGTAGCATTTTTTGTCAGCGTAGACTGGATTAAAATGTGCCTGCACTGAAATACTGTTGCTCGAATTTCAAATTAAAAAAACATCTCTGTTTTCATGGCGGCATGCTACCAACCACCAGGACGTGATACCCAGTCAAAACAGCATTACTGCGATTCATTTTGCTCTGCTTTAACCGCATTGTCGAATAGTCATTTATTACTAGCTGCCGCTGATTTTAACGACCTGTCACCCCAGAGACCTTCGCAGCGACAATCATGCTTATCTCGTGTTCTAACCTGCTTTGGACTACAGCATTTGATATGCGAGCCTACACCCAGGGCCAGCCTTAAGCCGATGCAACCGATGCATCTGCATTGGGCCCCGCGCTTCTGGGGGCTCCGCGCCACGGTGTTTAGGCAGATAGTTCATTTTTTCCAGATACCCCTTGCGAGAATTCAGCTCGAGAATTCAGTAGAAACGGCTTATAAATCTCATTGTTAACAAACAACGCTCTTGTTAGAACTAGCGATGAATTTCCTAATTATCGAACGTTAGCAAACGTGCTCAATTCTAGTGGTAAAGCATTATATCTGCGCTTTACCTTGGTCCTATAACACGGTTGACTGAACACGATGACGTCATAAAACCATTGCTCAGAGGGGCCCCGCGCCTAGGTCTTGCATTGAGCCCCGCACCTGCAAGGGCCGGCCATGCCTACACGTCAAGGGAATATCTTAGGCTGGTGTTTAACAAAAAGCCAGAGTAATATCTAATAATGGTGTTTTAGTCTATTAAAGGTGCTGTGCATTTTAAAACATCTTTCAGGCAAGCAGTTTCATAATATTGTTAAAGGTGATTCCACATTTTTAAGAACTTCAAGAAAACTATCAAAATATTCATGGGCTAATTAGGACAAGTAAATACAAATTTTGTTTTGTGTGTTTTCACTGAAACATCGTCTACACTGGACGTCTTACTTCAGTGC
>JGI24159J19872_10007880_pt1 | contig 13947 bp, 7 predicted proteins | sample Ectturendosymbi4_FD_19872 | JGI IMG/M metagenome (IMG submission 19872) | reverse complement strand
GCTAAAATCGAAGATAAAATGTACAAACTAACACAATCAGTGATACCACACCAAACTCTATTTCAACATCAACTTGGATATGTGTGGCCTGCCATCTAACACGAAAAGCTCTTCACACAAAATGTGACAAACATCACTTTTATTTATGAAACCTCTCCAAATACAAAACCTAAAGAGGAAAAAGTGGGGGGACATAGCATATTATGTCCCCTCCGTCTGAAAAAATGGGGGGACACGTCCCCCGTGTCCCCCACCAAATTGCGCCCATGAATGTAACTACGTTTATAATTCTACTATTTTTTGAAGGTCATTCACCTTCGCATAGTAAGGTTGAAATGACCATAAATGACAAGTAGCAAAATTGAAAAACCTAATCTATTGATAATCTAGTGATCAGAAGAAAGACTCTTCAAACAACGGAAGAATGTTTCAAAAGGGTGATATAAAACCTTGAGCACGGTTCAGTTACGATTGGAGATAAGCTCGATACAGAAGCAAATTGTGAAATGAGTGTAACAGTAAGTATCTCGATTCTATGGAAGTCAAAATTAATAAACTACCTCAGGCATCTCCCTGAGAAATATTTTAAGGTTCATGCAATAAATAAGTTATCCAGGTTTGAATTTAAAGGCAAGTTTGCTAAATGTATGGGGAATTTAAGAAATTATTGTAAAAGGTGGGCAATCAATACGACTGTCTAGTGCAAGCCATAAACATTAAAAGGAAAGTTAAAATAGAAGCAAAGAGTGTCTACCAAAAGAACTCCCTACATAGTAGGTTTAAGCAACTGCATCAAATCTTAACAAAAATGTCTATAAAATATAGACGACTTAATCATAAAATGTAATAAAATCCCGCAACTCACGGTTACAATATGTCAAAACAATGGTCATTCAAACTTGGTGAGATGCAATCTTACAAGTGAGCCCACAATAATGTACTGATGGAGTGACAAACTTAATTTTCTCTTAGTCATGTGCCAAAACTCACAAATTCACCTTCAAATCTCGTAAAGTAAATACGATGAGTTTTCACCTGAAAGGATAAGGCATCAATATCTATGAAATGCAAAACAGGATGACAATCTACCTCAGGTTTTGCCAACATTTGGTCATACTCCTATTTTCCTACTGAAAAGCCTCAATTTTCCTTACATGGGTACGTTGCTGAATTCTAACCCCTAAGTCTGTTCTTCTAAAGTTTGCTGATTAGATTTGCTTTAACAATTGCTTTGATTTCTAGAGAAATGTGAATATTCTTGAAATTTCTAGTCTTTAATCCTAAACTTGTCAAGAATGAAGTTTCCAAAGTTTTGTTAAACTTCATGTTCAAATTACATCTTATCAACCACGTTTTAGTCTTCCAAGATTAGTCTTCACTCAAAAGGAAATCGTTTAGAGGCAATGTAGTGGCCTTGATTAATTTTACAAGTAATTTAAGGATTGCCTTGAGCTGAAAAACTACACCAAATAATTCTTACCCCTTTTACAGATTCATGAATTAAATTAAAACCCATAGGTATCGAATTCAACGCTCTACTTTTGTCAAGGGGTGGCACTATCAAATTAGATTTAAAAGTGGCTATTAGATTTAACAATTTGGAAAATTTACGATTCTACGTAAATTTCTCAAAAATGTAACTAATTTAAAAAATCCAAATCTGATATGTATATCAAACTACAAAAGAAAACTTTTATTCTTGGATTTAGAAAGGTTTTCTGAGTTTTGAAAAAAAGCAGAAATTTTGTGTAAAATCATAAATTGCTTGAAATTTTTTGGAAAATTTAAACTTCAGTTGGAAGAACATGATTAAAGTACCAGCTCAAAGAAAGTGGCTCTAGCCTATTTCTGCTGCCATGACACGGTTTGAATAAAATGCTAGGCTTTGTCTTATAAACAATAATGCCTTAGTGGTCGAGTGGAATGTCCCAAGCTTGGTATGCGAGTGGTGCAGGGTTCGATTCTTGCCTTTGCAGCTTTGGTGGTAGTGGTTATGCGTCATACTTTTGATGGGACCGGTTTAATTCTTTTGTGTTCGTGTTTATGCTTTAGGTTTGGTTTCATTAAACTGAAGTGAATGTTTTCTATGTATCAATATGAACAATTGAAAATTACGAGTTTGATAAGACAAGGACTACTGGAGTGACTGGAAACGCCACTGATTGTAAAAGCAGTCAGAGCGACAATCCTATATGTTCAACCAGAGATTAAATTTCGCAGCCCTCCCGGTTATTTTCACCACGAGCCGCCACTGATAGGACAAACGTTTTAGTTTTCGCATTGCATATCTACCCTTTGCATTCGATGTTGCAGAGTGTGTTATTTTGCGTGATGAACACGAGTATTATGGGCACACTATGCGTCATATCGTTTTTATTCAAAATTATGGGGGCCCTCGAAACTGTTCCTCAGGGCCCCTAAAAGCCTCATCTGGGACTGCGCGGAGGTAGCTGTAGGTCAAGGCCCCCCTGCACCACCTTTGCGAAGATCACGGTTGCAAGTAGCCTACGCGAAAATACACTGCAGCATGTGATGTTCGAGTTCCTTTGGGTAAATCACGTTCATAGCAGGTTTATTCATGCATTTTTGTGACTTAAATCACCAAATCAGTGGTGTAGGAGGCGAGGGTGCACGCGCAGCCCAAAAGTTTTGCTTTGTCGAAAACCCGGGCAAAATCCCTAAAAATCTGGGCAAACTCCCCGAAAATACGGGCAAAAATGGCACCCAACGTTGTTTGATTTGAAAAAAACGGCGCCTTCGCACTAAAAGTTTTCGGGCAAGTATGGGAAAATTCGGCAAAAATCCTTGGCACTCCCCAAAATTTGCCTGCTCCTACACCTATGCACGAAGTAACATGAATGCAGCAAGAGGGGCCCGTTATGAACGTTGTCTGATATGAACGTGGTCCGTTATGAACCGGTCTGTTTTGAAATGGAACCGCAGGATAAACCCTTTGCTTTCTGCGGACGATTTGGTACCGCTTGCATCCTCTGACAAGGGCCTTCAACATGCACTTGATGCAACCAAATGGGAATGAAAATCAACACTATAAAGAAAAGACAGGTATTGTCTCTCCAGAAACCAAGTCAACGTACGTTGCAAGGGCAACAGAAGGATGTTTTTCCAGGGGTGAGGGAATAGTGGATTTTTCCAGGTGGTGGACAGAAGCATTTTTTCAAATGGGGGCAGCAGTTCGAAACTAAAATAAAAACAATGTTAAACTAAAATATTGCTAGAAAAATTCCAAATTTTGAAATGGAGTGAGCAGCCAGGGCAGGGGATCCAGTAGGGGGCGATCGCCCCCACTAAAAGCTACGAAAGTAACTTTGTTCATTACAATTTTGTACAATTTGAAAAACAGCATTCGCGATATCGGGCCAGTTTGTCATCCATTGTTTTGTCACAGCAGTGTTGTGAAGTATGCTTCATCCCTCTTATAGTGAAGCTGTTATAAGACTTGAATACCAATTATTACTGAAATTTCCCCCCTAAACTTACTGGTTGGATCCGCCCCTGCGCCAAGGCCCCCCTGCACCACCCTTCCGAAGATCATGGTTGCAAGTACGCCAAAATGCACTGCAGCATGTGAAGTTCGAGTAGCCTACCTTTGGGCATACCGAGCAAACTTCCTTAAGATTGAAGTTTCAAATTTCTAAATCCAATAATTGCAATAGCTGGCGTTATCACCGCAGGAACGTCTACCCAAATAGTTTGCAAAACAACGCACAAATTATGTATTTGTGGTATTCGCGACTGACAAGACAGAAGTTCAATTACTCGCGATATTTCAAACACCGCAAAGCTGTCAGTTTATGAATCAATCTTAGTTTCCATCCTCACCTATTTGGTCACGAATCATTGGTGCTTTTTTAAGCACAAACGGCAGATACGGGATTTTTGCGAAGAGTTCGCGGTGTGACCATATTGTTAAAGCCCACTTCTCCGAATCGCGAGATCTCAGCTACATTGGTTCGACCATGTGTCCTGAACATGCCAGGAATGATGGGCGAGGCAAGTTGTGCTGACTACACCTCCGGGAAAGCGGCCCAGTGTTCGCTGAAGCACCACCTGACGTTGCTACACTTACGACCTTGCCTGGTCCCGTTGTGCTGTGAGTCCCAGCATAACTATCTAAGACTGCTGAAAACCGTGAGGAACTTCGATTCCTACTACGGCTGCTGTCTCCGTGACTCTTTCCAGATGTAAAGCGGGTTTGAAAATGAATGTTGAAGAAACTATACAATGTCCACTCGACCGCTGAGATCGGCTTAACGCATCCTGTGGTTTAATTTCTTCGAGATCGTTTGAGTCATGTTGGTTTGCTGCACGGCGCCTACCTAAATTGATTTTGACTCCTGTATCCGAAGATCCATCAAATGTGTTACAAATCAGAAAAAGCAACCTAAGGTCAGTCAGAAACTGACGCGAAAGCTCTATTTCAAATATGTAGTTCCTCAAAACCACAATTAGCAAGTGTCATACCACTTTGTCACGTTCGTAATTCATGCAAAACAATTAAATCACGCCCCTGACGAAGTTAAACGCAACGGGCATCTTGCCTGAAACGCGGCGTCAAGCGCTGCGTTTATTCACAAACCAGCGCAGTCGGAGTCGGACTCGTCCGGTGAAAGTCGAAAAGTTTGTAATAAGCTTTCGTGGATTGAATAGAAGTGTTGGAGCGAAGCAGGAAACAGTTTATATGGAAATGAATGGTGGAAGCTGCAACGCCCGACTCTTGTTACAGCGCTGGCTGCGGTATCCACTGTCAGCGGCACGTGCGAACACCGACGATGGGCGATAGACTCGCTTTACAGCTTTGCTGTGGTCAGGAAGCCGTTCGAACAGGTCTGCCGCAAGAACGTGCAGCAATCCTGCTTCGTTCCACCGTGTGACGATGTTTTTTTTCAAACAAACACGGTTCTTCATTGTTTCCCAAATTTCGTTTCCTTAAAAAAATCTACTTGTGATCTGAACAAGGAATGCTTGATCAGATTACGTTATACTCAGCTGCTGGCAGTGCGCTATTGGGTGTTTAGGCAGTTTGACTGCAACAACGCTTTTGTTTGCCCGACACACACCACACCGCTGTCTCTGTAAACAATCTACCTTTTAAGCGAGACTTGCATTCAATTTTATCACGAAAAGAGTAAGATTCTGTACGTATCACGAATAAAGCGTGTATTTGGTAATGAAACCACGACATCGCTTTCTTCATATTCTCTTTCAACAGAACGCAAATTAATGATATCAGGTTTATTTCTCTCGCAACACGTATCTCACGACCATAGATAAAAGCGGCAAAGCAAACTTGATATGTACGCTTGGCTTAAAACCGGGGAACGACACCAGCAGTAAGGCGTGCTGCTGGCCGGAAGCATTGTCAAGAGTGCTGGCAGTTAAGTGCGCTCAGAGGATTTCATACTTGATGCTGTGTGATGCGGTCTTTCTTCCCACACGGACAGAACAAACACTCTACAACTGGAACTATATAAGAGTTGGGTAAGTCGGTCACCAGGGCAAATCACCGTCTCCACCGCGTGCAGAATTTTCTAACTTCACAAAATATCGAGTCGTTAAAAAATACGTCGAGGCATGTTCGCTTTTCGATGTCATGGCTTCGCAACGAAACCCACCAAACGTTCGTCAGGTGATTTCCCTACAGCGAAACAAGGCAACTGCATCGCGAAAGTTTTAAAGAAAAAAGACAAGACGCTTGTACGGCGTATATCGCTAAAACAACAGATCTGTCAAAACGCAGCCTATAGGGTAGAAGACTTATGTAGCGTGTTCGGCAATATTGAAGAAAGATTCGCCACAGGACGGATTCCGTCACATTATAAAAATCTTATCAGCCTCACTAAAGTTGAAGACTTCCTTCGTTTTTGGACACGTGACTTTGCCGTTGTAGGTGATCATGCGAAGACCCTGCAAGTTTGCACAGAGGTAAATCTTTACACAGAGATCTATGCAAAACTGTTGCGAGCAAGTTAGAACCTATTTTCNGTAACGTGAAACATGTTGGATAAAAAGTGATTTTCTGCCGCAACTACAGCAGAGTTACACGAAACGACAACTTCAAGCTGTGAAACAACACTTGGTTTATACCACAAAACGCAACTGATACGAGCAGAAAGTTACAGTGAAACAAGTGTTCCAAGTCGTCTGATTTTTCTAGCAAAATAACCGTCACAGGGGAGATTCCCCAGGAAGATCTACAATTCCGTCATAAGACTTTTTTCAGGTTTTGTGAAACAGACCAAAGCTTTAGTCCAGCAGTTCCCAACCGGGCTGCCGCGGCACCCTAGGGTGCCATTTACAATACTCAGGGGTGCCGCGAGCTAAAACGATTTTTAATGTATCGTTAAAAATACGTTTTCAAACTATCATCAACCTCAAACCAAATTGCTATGGGTTCGCCACTGGGTGTCGCATATTTTATTTCTTTTCTGTAGGTTCGCCACTGGGTGCCGCAAGCCTGAACAGGTTGGGAACCACTGCGTTAGTTCATACCGAACTTCGGAAATACGCTGATGATAACAGCTAAGTACTCGACAAGTTCCCTTTATAATTGCCCGATAACGTCCTACCTTGACTAGTTGCGGCATATCAATTCAATGGCGTTTCGTTATTGCGTGGCTTGAAAAAGAAACGGTGACAGCCTGCGAGCACCTGACGCACCACGTGACAGCCGACAACTACTGCATCACCAGCTACGGAGGGACTGACAATCGCCCCGCACCTTTTCGCCGTAAACGCGTCCGTTAGGCAGCATCATGGGATGATTGTGTTCGTTCATCAGTTCGCCAGTGATGGAGCAGATCAGTCGCGAATGGGCGCAGTGCGCGAAAGGCAGAGGTTCCGCGAGCTGGTTAAGATGCGGGGAGCACACGGGGCACTCCAAAGACTTTGTGTCGTCGTTGTAACAATGGCTGGAAAAGGATACAGCTAAAGAAAAGTACGGAAGAACCACTAGAATGTTGAGGTTTACTGTTGAAAATCGAAAAATGCGATTTTTAGGGGGTGAAACTACAGTCAATGACACACGGCGTTTTTCAGCCATTCGCAGCCCCAAACGCAATGTGATTCATCGCTGTTAAAATTTGCAGTTGGAGATTGGAGAATTTTGAAACGGTGTGCAAGTCTCAGTCGGCCAGCCGCGCGCGAAGTCACAAGCTTTGAAGCAAACCATAAACAAGAAGGATACTGCGTCTTCAAGCTGGCCAAACCGGCCTGCAAGGTGACTTTGAAAACGGAAACACTTCCCAGCTGATAAAGTTTGTAGTTCTCTTGCCGGAACTGTTCCTTCAACGCTTGCCACCGATCGTTCGAGAAAAGGCTTTTGTAAGGAGAGACGTGCGTGTCCGACCGAAACGCGAGAAGTCCCATCACCTGCACAGGTTCGGCAACCAATGTCACTGCAGCTTAAAACGTTGTCTTAATGCACGCGTTCGAACAATGAACAGCATGATGTCAATTTTACTTGATGCGTCTTTTGTGAAATAATAATGCTTCTGGTTCGAAAACCGGTGAGTGACGCCTAGACTTTAGCTTTCAAAGATTGGAACCGATGTTATGCCGACTGTTTGGAACTCGAGCCTACCTTGTATGCTCAAGCACGTCGAACAAATACCATTGACTTTAGCCACGGTTTCGCTAAACCACAGTCACATTCTGAATGGCAATCGCAAATGTTTGACATTTTTGCTTAATCTGAAACAACGGCGGGCGTTCGAGCGTGTCGACTGATGCGCGATGATGCGTTGTTCCGTCCGCAGATGACAGAGCACGAGCTGGCGAACAGCTTTTCCCGACTTTCCAACAAGTGGCCAAGTCTCCGGTTTATTCTTCGTCGCTCGACAGGACGGGAGTTTTATGCAAGTGCAAAACACTGCTTTGATTAACGTGCGATGTTCAAAGCAACAGAAAAGTTTGAAAGCAAGATACACAAGTGTGACAAAGAAATTTAACCTTCAACAATTTTTTTCCACGGTGCTGAACAGGTTGGCAAAATATCTTGACGTGAAAAGGAACGAAGAACGAACAGTATAACGGTTTGACTGCATTGGTCAACCCACAGCTGCAGTAAAACCCGAGCGCTTACACCTTTGTCAACAATGAAACGTCCCGACAAGAAACGAATGTTTGTTTTAAACAGCATTTCAAACACTCTACCAACGCGGAAGCTTACCTGACGCACTTCGGCCAATTGGCCCGCGTCCACGGAGCTAAAGAACTTCCTCGCATGGCTGGAAAAAATAACAGAGCTGTGGGTTTGGCGATGACGTCACACGGAAGGTTTCTGCTGCTCGAATGTTTTCCACCACAACTAGTTCGGACCAAAACGCGCATGCTTGCCTCTAACACTAGAGGCCATCTATCAATCACCATGCGTAGATATTGTTTATTGCAAAACAGCTGCAGACACATCACGAGCTAGACTGGCTTATCAAAACAGAAAGAATCGTATTCAGCGCGCGCATCTCTACGCGTACATCACAAAACACCACCAAGCATCACTATGACTTCACCTTGCGGGAGCCTTCTTCTAAGCAGAATCCCGAAACAAAGCATTTTTGGGCAAAAAAATGAAACTGCGGCTGGTCGTGCAACGCTTTGTCACCTGACGGCGTCGAGCCTTCGATCGTTGCGTATCAGTTCTATGAACTGCTGAACGTGCAGGCTGAATTCCAAGCCACTTTTGAGTCTTCTCAGCCGCGAACGGTTCTCGTGACACCAGGCTAGACACTTGTCGCATTCTCGCCTGTCCAAGGATTGTTCAACTTCCCAGGCAGTGATAAATACGTCGATGTTGACGAGGTCCTGCATTTTATGAAAAAAAACAATTCAATTATTTTGTTTGCTTCTTTCTGTGCACACGATTCGAAAGTTAACGAATTTTGATAAAAGCATCAATTGGTGTCTACTTCAATTGGTTTGGAGCGCGTGAATTCATCGTACGTTTCCTGACCACATTTTATTTACTGGTTCATCTCATACAACAACAGAGTAAACATTTCTAGATGTGTAGTTTGATTCAAAGACCGAGATTACGCTTGAGTCTCATGCCATCCAAGCAACCTAAAGTTTGAGAACGTATGGTATCCACGTATGAGAACATTACAGCACGGAACAACAAAAGCTTAAGATGATTGTTTGCTACTGCGACATCTTCGCTGACGCAGACAAGTTCTACCATACCAGATAATTAGTAAGCCAGATACAAAAACCGCGGCAAACATTGTGTTCATAAAGGGTTCTATTTTCAAAAAATGTTTAAAAAATCTGGCTCAACTCACGACAATATTTGATTCCATTGCAAGTTTAAGTGCACTATCATAAAAACCACAACGAAGCAGGTGGTCGACAACCATGCGATCGAACTGCGTCTTCTTCCATCGAACCACAACGTTTGGGATCGGACTTGCATGTTCCTGAAACAAGCTTAGTTCCAACAATCATTGCCTTACATACAACATACGCAACGTGAATTTGTTAGGCATGTGCACAAATATGCAAAACTCTTCGGCTGGATGCCACCCTAGCAATATTCCAATCGATATAAGCCTGGCAAAGAACCAAAGACGAAGACACAATCTAATAAATGGATGCGCTGATTTTAGGAGGCCGCCGTTTGAGGCAAAGATGTACACCGGACGTGTTGCCGAACGAAAAAATACGCATGTTTATCAGCGCGACATTGGATAACGGATTTCTTCCGGTGATGGAATTCTAAAGCTAATAATACAATAAAAATGTTACCATGGGAGATGAACTAAATTCAATACCAACCAAAAAAATGCCAATTACTGACAAAAACTTTACCTGACCTAAATCTTGATACACCAAATAGTAATTTAAAAATAGGAGCATACAAGCTGCGAAGTTCTACTACCGATTTCTTTGAAAAAAGAAAATGATTAAAATCAAGCTTGGACTTAGAAAACTAACATCGATGTAAAACCCTATATTTGCACAACCACTAAAAATGTTGTATCACACAAACAGTCAAGCATTCTAGATGTGTCAACACACCTAACAAATTAACAACTAATCATCCACCATAAATGCATAACGCAATTACAACAGACGAAAACTGATGCAGCATACTTTTAAATGCTCAATCCGCTTTTTGCATAACCGGGCGCTTGATTCTTCTGATTCTATGGCATCAACTGCCTAGATAACATAAATTTATCATTAGTAGAAAACATTAAGTTTAAGAACGCATACACGTTTTTAGTACGACGTATTAAGCAAGGAAACAAACCAGAAATGAACAACAATTCCAAAGACTAACAAAGCTTATTACATGTCAATGTAAAAATTATTTACAATACAAAGCTTGGTAAGTTTCATATCATTTGTCAGAAATTTGAAACATATGCACAAACGATTTGACAAATCAGTTTGTACAAATTATTTTGACCAAACATTAGTCTTCAAGCAAAATCTATGCTAGTTTTGAACTTATTTTGAATCCATAGTTGCTTCTATCAGTTGACCAGGCGGGCACAACCTGTATTGCCAACCTGAACTATGTCAAAGTGATCATAGAAACTTACATGTTCAATATACCATAAATAAAATCATAAAGCAAGCACAACTTCATGAAAAGTATCTGAAACATAGTTACCTTTCTTTTCATACACTTAAGCTTTTCTACAACTCCATCAAGCATTTGAACAACTGTGCCTGATGTTGCACTTGCAGACTCCATATAAGTTTCGATTTCATTCATTGCACTTGTTAAGCCATGAATTTCTCTGTCTATTGTCTTTTGAGCAGAGCGGAATCGCTTGTTCAAAATTTCATATGGAACCTGAATGACCACAATCAGTCGTTAGATAGAAAAAAACATCACATGAGCATTTTTTATGGGACAATCACAGAGATTAAATTTCTGATGGAAGCAACATCACATATTTTTAAGGAGTTCCCAGTGATGTACACACATCAACATACAGCAATGTTTCTTATCTACATCATCAGTGCAAATGAGGATGTATTGTACAAACATCTTTGCTTGAACACACAACTTTTTTGATTGGTTACCACTTGACTGATTTCATAATTTTAACACCAAAAATGCATGAACTAGAGAAAGAAGCAATGGCAATTGTCATTTCCTGCCCTGTATTGCCAGCCTGTGTGAAACGCTTAACATCATGTGTGAATAACATAAATAGAGAAAACGTCTTTGGCTTATGATGCTTCATACAAAGTGAAAAAGGACACACCATCCCATTACAGCCTAGGTGACCATACCCACTATTGTATTGGAAATGCTTTTTGTGCTTTGAATTACATTAGCCTTTGCTCATGGTTCTCACTGTCCATGTGAACATATTTGTTACATTTCACCCAACTTGAAATCAACTCTGCAACATCATTCCCTCATTGGAAGGACTTTATTTCCCATTGATTGTTGAAATGATACCTGAAAGTCCTTTTTATTTAAAACAAAGGGCACAATGTTCACCACCTCTGAACTCACTTGCCTGGCAAAAGCAGTATCTACATCGTCGTTCTTAACAGCCAACATTTTCAAAGCACTCATGGTGCAAAACCCTGCACGTAAAGTAAACACAATGCACTATCTTACATTCTTACTCAACCAAATGAGCATCCTTCCCACTATTGCACTGCAAACATTTTTATGCTTTGAATGGCCTCTGATTTGGGTTGGTTTTCTTGGTTTCACCAAACCACTTGTGACCAGTTTTGCCACAGTGCATTTGCTGAAAAATTCATTGTTCATTCTCTCGTATTAACAAAATAATTATGGGGTGGAACAGAGTGTGCTGAAAGACTGGTAGAAAACATAGCTGAAAAGATGCAAGAAGGTACATGTCTCTATCGCAGCTATGTCCAACACGTGCCCCACAGGCACTCCAGTTTAGGTTTTCGCTGTAGTAGAAGTACAAACAGACAAGCTGCCCTTGTTTTGATAATCCTAAATTTGACATTTTTGATGCAGTGGTTCTCAATGCCACTTTATCACAACTGTACTGCATACTGGGAAATTTAGACATGTCCAATGACACCTTTGTCCATAACTTGTTCTTACTTTTTTGATTTCTGCCCTTGTTATTCCACTGGCACTAAACTTGCCTAAGACAACACACTTACAGAGTGGTGAATAGGTGCAAAAAAGTCATTTCCATTGCAGTTAGAAATCGAACACTTTCAGTACAGTAGCTTAAAAAATTAGTTTTCTAAAATCAAAGTACATCATTCAATGTGCAGCCCTCAGTAAAATAGCAACGCAATTTTTGGCTCAGTAAGAAATTTCAGTTGGACATAGCTGCTGTATTATATAAACTACATTAGAACTAAGTTTAGATTTGCACTGCTGAGCTCTTGCAGAAATTCAAGGATTTTGAGAGAAAAGGAATAATGTGAACCTTTGTTATAAACACAACTCCAGCCTAATTCCAGGGCTAACAGGTCATGCAAATTAAGCTGTCCAAATGTGCCCATATTATGGTGATTGGACACAGCAATGACACTGTGAGTGATATGTTTTTGTTTTTAGATTATTATATATACTTGATTTAATTAAAAGCAGTGAGCAGACACTTCTAACACTGCTTACTATTTATCTTTCATTAGTAACTAAATTTTATCTTTATGTACCCTATGTAGTGTATTTTTGGATTAGTTCTTCTACTGTTGGGATAACTTTTACTAGATCTGGTGATGTTGGCTTTAACTGGTTGAATTGACTATAATATCCATACAGAGGTGCAGATCTGAGAACAGATGCATGAGTCATTTTTGATGCTGTAATAAATTTTAGAAACTTCAGCTAACTCGGTCAGGATTTCTATAACTAGGATCTGCACACCAGTGGGGTTTTGTGAAAGTATGAAAAAAAATGTTGGGCATATACAGTCACAAAAAAATACTGACAGTGATTTGTTATTGAAACAACTTTGCAAGTTTTTGTATTGGTAAATTTTGACTGTCGCAACATCTTAAAATTTTCAGTTACAAATTTATTTACAATGATTAATGGCATTTTGCATGTATGTTCATGAGTGTGTCAGAAATAGTTATCAGAACTGATAAATTGTGTAGTATGAAGCAACCCTACTGCTCCTACTGAAGCTGTAAAATTTGTACAATGGAACGATTTTCAGTTGAATATCATTTATTTTTCTTTCCATGCTGGTAAGGTGCAAGAACTGATGCAACATGTTGGGGTCTAAGAAAAGCAGATTCAGAAATGTGGCTCTTGACCCAAAATGTCAGGAAAACTCAGCTACTGCAAGTGTTTATGGTAGCATTATGGAATTTTGCATGATAATTTCTTTAATAATATTTTAATTTCACTATAGAATGACCAAAATTCAAGGTACAGAATCAGTATGTCAATAGAGGCAAAATGATTTGAAAATTAAATTTTCAAACGTGCAGCAGGATTTGCATAGTAAATCCACATATACAAATCCTGCAGTGTATTACATACAATTTGCTCTGGGATGGAATTTTTACATTGAAAATAACCAGAAAATGAAACCAAAATTCACTTTATAAATCCAATTAATATTGTTTATGAAAAAATTTAATTTATGATTCAAAAATATGATTTGTTAATGTCATTCATTTGAATGTTTTCGGAGTGGGATTACAACTGTTTGTGTTATCACCCTCTTATTGCATAACAAAAGCAATTGCCTTGTATGTAACTGTGCTACATGAATATTTTCATTTAGGTCAATGCGATGAATCCGTCTATTTCTGCTGCGCAGTGAATAGGTTGAGAAGAAAAAACAGTGGCTGAGGAGCTAGAAATGTTAGATGCTACAAAGCTTTGCCTTAGTCAGTATAAGGCAACCCACAGATTTGTTATTTAACACTTTGAGAGCCGGTCTACGATATATTCGTACTTGGATTTCGGCCTAAAAAACAGCAGTTTTCGGTTGCCTTACCAACGCCCTAGCT
>JGI24159J19872_10007878_pt1 | contig 13948 bp, 8 predicted proteins | sample Ectturendosymbi4_FD_19872 | JGI IMG/M metagenome (IMG submission 19872) | reverse complement strand
ACGAAGTCCATAGTATGAACACACACACCCTGCAGAACGCAGGTCGATAAAAACAGACAAAACAGAACGTAGTACAAGGCATTGAAGCCGGCGGAATCACAAGGTTACAGACACTGTTTGCAACTGCATTGAAGACATAACCATAGGGTTGCAAACACATTCTTAACACTAAGGTTAGCTAACACGTAACACTTGTTACAAAACTACTGCAGAGTAGGGTGCCAATTCCTAAATTGGTCGAGTCGAGGTAAAATGTGAAATGCGATGATAGGCTAATGACAAAGTCTAGGTCGCTGTCCCACATTTTTAACCTCGTCTCGTTCTCGGTGCTTAAAATATTGACCGCATTGCTGCGAATTACGAGCAAATCATGGTCGAGCAACATTGGCTGTTCCTTTACACTTTTGCAGCTACATGCTTTAAAAAGAACGTATCTGAAATGCGGGATGTGCTGCAATTGTGGTTTTGCTAAAAACATCTAGAAAACCCTGATTGAACTTCACAAGCATGATTGAACGGGACAGTATATTGGCAAACTATTGGATGGTCGCTTGAAATCCGATTCGAACAGAGGTTTATTGGTCTGAAAAACGTTTTTGTTATCTAATCAAAAGATCACTGCTGCCTCTCTGCATTAGGTGGCTTGATGCCTGAGTGTATTTCTGAGAATAACCCATCTAGTAAAAACCTTTCGTTTCTCCACTAACGACACTAAACCAATGTGGAGATGCAACCGCTGTTGCAAAAGTGATTCTCCGAGGGGCACGTTTTTCGCGAAAGCTTTGCGTTATCACCCTATCCTATTGTAAGGCCGTTCGTTTTTGTAAGGGCGCTCGTTTAAGCCCTTGAAGACCCGCGTAAGCCACTATAGTGGCCTGAGATTATATGATCGGCCATGACGTTTGAACGGATTGAGCTAGAGAGACAGTTAAAGATCATTGGATCCGGCAGACAGCACCGCATCTTTTGCGGTAGGTGGCGCCCACCTGTGGCGTCACTGTGACGTCGTTTTAGGGGGGTTTTCGCGTAGGCTAAGGAACCAGTTGCGTCCATTCAAACAGCCATACAGCTCAAACAAGTAGGAAAAAAACTTTCTACATAAAATGTCAGTACAGACTTTACCTTTGCAATTATGATCACAAAAGTTGAACTTTTGTTGGTGGGGGGGTCCAAGAGGCAAAAACCACAGATTAGGTTTTTTGAGTTCAAGCCACTTTCTGCCAGTCATGATCCACGAACCCCACCAAAGTTGCAGAAAGGGTGTCTTTGAGTGTTTTACAACATCCCAGCAAATTTCAAGCCAAAATATTGACACGAAATTTTATTTGTGAAGAAAATCAAAAATCCACTAGGTGGCCGAGCCAATTCATGGTATATTTTTGGCCATAACTACCCGACCCCTTACGCTAGTAGGCTAACCAAGGTCTCTAAAGCTTCAGAATACCACCCACCACATTTTAAGCCACTCAGCAAGTCACTACTATCCTTGTGCTTTTCTTTTTAGGACCCCAAAACCTGATCTGGAACTCAATCGACGCAACCCACACTTATTTCCCCCTAATTCCCCCCCTAAAAAAACAGCCCGAACCTAGTTTTTCTGAGCACTAAACGGGATGCGGAGAGCGTGTTTTATGGATTTTTTCTGAAAATTGCCAAAAAAATCAGTACGGCAATTCTACACATATTTTTCTCAAAAATTTCAAATGTAAAGGTATATTTTTGTCAAGTTCATTAGATTCCTGGACGTTTGTCCGCATCCAGGGATGTTTTCACTGGGTCTCTAGCGCAATCCGTTCAGGAGTTTGGCCGATCAAAAATCTCAGGTCACTTCTCAGGCCGCTATAGTGGCCTACGTGGCTAAACCACAAGCACATTTATCCAACAAACCTACCGAAATCGTAAGTGGACTCTGAAGAAATGACGTCAGGAGACAGAGGGCAACGTTCTTGATGCAGTGACGACGGATGTGCCATCAGAAAAACCTTCAGCCAGCTATCCCGTATCTGGAGAACAGTTTCGAGGCCTTGAGTGGAGCAGTCTCCTTCTGAGAAGTCAAAACGACTGTAAGTTCCTTGTTTCTTTAGACGTTATTAAGTTAGTTGGTTCGGATTTCACAAGTGTTTCCCAACGTTTCTTTTACTATTTGAAAAATTTTTGTGGCGCTAAATCTTCCTTACCCAAGCGCACATATTCCGATCATGATTCCTTTACAAAAAAAACGACGTCCATTCAAAACAAACCACGTTCATAACAGACACGGGTCGTTGTCAACAAGCTCAAGGTTTACTAGTGGCATCCATTCATCTACACAACTTGCCAGTTGCGGACTAACAAGTAGCCTATGCCCATGGCAGCTTGGACATACGTTGCTGGCTAAATGCCGGAGTAGACGAGTTTCAAGCCATCGTCCAGCTCAACAGTGTTAGAGCCACGGCTAAGTCGAAGAGATGCCAACAACATCTAGGAAATATCGTTTGACTTGCTCGACCAGTTCGTGCTCTTTTCCCGTGAGTGAATTAATGTTCCAGTTTCCATCACTAGCTTAGGCAATGGCAAAATTGTCGTTTACGTGCATCTCTCAAGCCTTTCAGAGGAGGAACACTCTGCGTTGCCCTCATTCGTCTCGCTTTTGAAACTGAACCATTCACTCTTTGAGAGAAACTTGTTGATAGTTCGAGTCATGGGCGTATGCAAGAGGGGGGTTGGGGTCAGGGGCGTAACGAGGACGGGGCAAGGGGTAACAATTCACCGGGCGACTAATCACCATGGGGCGCCGAATCATTGCAAGGGGCGTCGAATCACTGCGGGGGTTCTGAAAAGTCCCAACAATGCTACAAGTACTTTGTGTAACAGTATTCAGTAAACAGTATTTGTGTACAGTATTCAGTAAACATTTACCTCCGTAAAAGCGTTTCAGTAAACATTTACTTCCGAAAATGCTCAGGTTAGAACATGGAGGCGCTAAACTTGCTTCTTTCCCGGGACGCCATTTAACCACCTTTACGCCCCTGGTTGAGGTTAAAATCCCCCCTTGAGCTTGGTATTTTACAAAAACGTTATTACCTGCGCAAAGGAGACTAATTGGTTTCGCATTCTTTTTGCTTGTTAATTTGTCGACTTACTGCAAATACCACGGAATGAATTTGCATGCAAATTTCAAGGAACATTGTAAATGGGCCAAAAAGTAATATTTAGATATTTTATGGGGTTCTGGGTCATCGTCTGCATCCAGAAAACATCTCACAACTTACTGCAGGCCTTTTTGTGATTTGAACATTTTTGTGATTAGAATTGGTAACTGTGACGCCACAAGCACTGAAGTATGACGTCATTAAGTTTTGTCAGCATGTTCAAGCAATTTTATTCAATATTAGATAAGCCCTCAACGACCCTTAGCTACACAACACCCTATCTACCATACACAACACTGTCTTCAGCACATAAATGTAACTAGTTGTTCTTAGTCTTACACAAAAACAATTTACTTCAACATTGGACCCAGTACGAATTGTGTTACTTAAACTTATTTAAGCAAAATTCGAAATTTAAAAGCGGGAGGGCCAGACCTCCCAGAAAAATGTGGGGGAGCTTAGACCCATGCGCCCGTCGAGGTTCCGCCACCTATGAGCCTACGTAACACCTAGTTTTGCTGGACATTCTCTCCGTGTTATTTCAGGTGAAACGTGGTACTATTTGCCAATTCACCATGGTTCATTTTGATTTCTGTTTAATCTCAAATGTATTTTCGTGTCGTTATATGCATGTATAACTCTGGAATAAAACTTTTGACATTAATTTCGCTTATTAAAATTAGATGTTAAACCAGAAAAATTTTATTGTGATAGGACTGAAATGAGTGGCGTAACTGACAGAAGTCACAAGGCAACAGTCACCAGTAGACCGGTAACCAACTTGGAACAACAGGGGGACAAATAATTTTCCGAGGGAGGCCCAAATTTTACATTGATAGCATGTAACAATGCGTTACATAGCATGTAACAACAAAAACAATGGCTGTGCATACAGTATGTCCAAGACGTTTTGCAGAGAGGAGAAAGTATTTCCAGAGGGTCGAAACCCTCCCTTTAGTTACGGGCCTGGTCACCAGATGATTAGCAGTGGTGTAACTACAGGTTTGAGCCAGAGGTGGCAAAGCTTAGCTGAAGGGGCCCTACTGGTCACCGTAGAGGGCCCACTAGCCAATACTCAGAAAAACATTAAGAAATGATATTGAATCTCTGGATGCCGTGGATGTCTATGCTAGCAAAAAACGAAAACACACCGAAAAACGCAAAAACAACAACCTAACGAATACTAAATATCAAAATGTCAACTAAAGGGGTCCCAGCTTTTTCAGTTAGCGTTCCAGGGGTCGGCTCGCCCCCTTTCCCCCCTTCAATTACGCCACTGATGGTTAGGCATGCAGAAATCATATTGTAGACAGATTGGTATATGGGTGTGTATTCAGAAAGACTTCTGGTTCGTTTTCTTTTGGATATCTTGAAATCTTGAAATCTTCTCTAGTTGACTTGGATAATTCTGCTTGGGAGTTTGATTGATGTTGGGAAAGGGTATTAGACAAACGATGTTTGGACAATCGAAAGGGTACCCAACAGCATGCAGGGGCTGCCAAGGGGAGGTTGAAAGGATACATCCTCCACTCATCAGCAGTTAAAATAAATTGTAAATCATATTGTAAATCATATTGTAAACTACGTTAAGTTTGGCCAAACATTTTTCGCTACTGTAAGCGGATATCAACGGCGATTTGGCTAGGAGTGGGGCTGCATGCATGGCGTCCAGTAGCTAAAAAATTGTAGCATTTTAAAGAGCAGAAATGTGCAAGAAAAATATTTAGCTACCGTACCTTGCAACATATATATCGTACCTTGCAATTTATCGTCTTTTTAAGGTTAAGCAACTTAAACAAGACATCAAATCGCGCTGTAACCCACACTTATAAAATGCATGAAAATCGATGTGTTCTACTCAAGAGTGATATGCACGTGCGACCAATGCGATTCACCATTTTGTGCACTCCAACTGACAGCTCTGATAAAACCCAATTGATGTGTTCTACTATATTTCTTTGCTTGTTTGTATCATTGTCGGATAGTAGTGCAACCAAGCTAACTACAGTACCATGTCCAACAACAAAATTAAGTTTATTAATTTCTAAATCATTTGTAGGGATAGAGCAAAGCGTGATTAGTGTTGCTTTGAAAACACTTCTGAAAACAAGATTGGGAATTTGTATTTACATGATTTCACTTCCGCATAGGCCCGATGACTATATTGGTTTTAAATCAAGCTGTCCTCCCCACATTTTATAACAAAATTGCGCCCATGCATGATAAAACTGTTGCACGAGCTCAATAACAAAGGTTTTTACACAGTAGTATTCAGGCATTTGATAATGTCTCAGCAGGGAAAAAGGCAAACTAAAAGTTTACTGGAGTTCTATACACAGGGCTAACATGGATCCAGAACCAACGATAAAATTTTATTTTATCACCTAAAAGAGAAACAATTGTTTGTTTGCACGACTAATGTCAGATCATATGCTTGCCTATTTTTCTCCAGGACACTTTTGCTTCAGCAATGTCATATTCTCAACTTCTTGTAATCGTCACAGAAAGTTTTTTTTTCACATCATTGTTTCTTTTACCAATTAAATGCTTCACTTTCGCTACAAAACCAGCTTTCCTAAGACTCGTATAACCAGAGTGACAGCTTATAGTGCTAACAATGCATGATAGTGCGTTTCGTCTCTGCGAGATTATACTACTTTTATAACGTCACAAAACCTTGATTACAAAATTTTTACGATGAGATAGTAATGGTCTGTATGCCCATCAGATATTGCTCATTCAAAATTGTTATGCTACAGAAAAAAAAAATAATAAGGATGCAAGTCACAAATAAGGACATTTCTTAGAAATAAGGATAGTAATATTTTCTAAGACGTAGTACTGCAAAATAAGGAAAAACCTTAGAAATAAGAACGGTATGGTAGCCCTGTCCATACATAAAAAAATTGAGTTTTCTTGCGTACTTTATGCACATTCTCAATTCTTGTGTGGTTCAGCAAGATTCGATCTTGAAAACCGGGGTGTGCGCCAGCCAGTCCAGCCGCTCACTTTCTACCCTCCACTGCTCGTATTCGACAAGACATCAGCGCAGCCTCAAATAGAATCTACTTGAATAAGATGTAAGGACTGACAATGCGTAGTTTTACGTGAAATCGATTTCCTATTAAAACTTGTGATTGATTCCTTGCACATTTCACCTGTGGAGTTAACTTGCTTGAATACAGATATGCGCAAGTTTGCATCATCGCAAAAAGATGAAAGCAGAGCCCAATCGGCTGATTCCTCTAAAGCCTATAGAAAACCTTCTTGAGCTTTTAATTGTTTTGATGTGTTGTCGCAGTGTTCTGTGTGTTTTACTCCACTGTTGCCGCGTTTAAGTGTGCTTTACTCTGCTGTCGTAGGACTGAGTGTTAACACTATATGCTTAAGTTGAATGTTGATTGTGCATGGTAAATAAATGGCAATATGGGTACAATAAAGTGTACACACCCAACAGCGATAATGCATATTTTATATGTTGTGCCAAACTCCACAAAAAATTGGTTTGGAAATATTAATAAAACGTCATAGCATGACGTCACGAACAGTCCACACCAACTACTGTAAAATGTCCACCTTATGCCACCTATTGAACCATCTGTTAACGCACGACGTTGGGCTGGGTTCAAGTAACAAATATTTACTGTTAAGTAATATGCAATTTCTAAGGGATGACTTCAGTAACTTAATTTAAGCAAATCAGGAAATTCAACGTTAAGACTTAAACACAATCAACTACAGGCTCGTAACTTGGGGAAAGAAGGGGGAGAATCCCCCCTAGAAAAATTTTAGCCCCCTGGAAAAATGTGTCGGAGGTAGTTTAAAAAATTTGACCCATCTCAGAAAACTCTTGACCCCTCTGGTGTCCCAAGCTGGTTACGGGCCTGTGCAAGTATATCAAAATTGCACTTTTCAAATCTGATAATAAAAGGCGGTTTGGACAAAATTAGCACGTGTTGGCCGCGATTCAATTCAATGGAATGAGCTTCTCGCTCCAAATCGTAATCACGATAACAATCAACAATTGTGACTCATAAAGCGCTTTGCATATGCAAGAAATCTATTTGCCTAAATGACTGGTCTTAGGTGTGGCGGTGCCCTACGTGCCATGCACAAGTATAATATTGCGTTTACAGCAACAGACGTGGCTTTTGAATTTTAACTTTTCTAAATGCAAATTACTTAAAATATCAAGTAATGGTACAACTACTTTATCAGGTAATAAGTAGCCTAAAAGTTTTCAAGTAATTGGGTAATTACTTACTTTTCCTGCGCCTTAGGCTTTCCATCACATGGGATAAAGTGAAAAACAGAAACACACCTTTCATAGCAATTGTAACCCTGAACTAAACAAAATGCAAGGTGTATTGGTGAAAACGAAAAGCTTGGCTATTAACATGCCCTGAATGTGCAGTAAAAAGCATCACCCAAAACGTGTTAGCAGCATTAACTTATGGTTCTGTGAAAAGAATGTGTTAATAGCATAATTTCATTCAGGAAAGCTCCCACTTGAACAAATGTCGTTACAATGCATCACTTACAAAGGAGAAGCGTGATAAAACCAGGACCGATAAGGAGCCGAGCGTCTATGAAATGCGAGCTTCGCCGGTGTTACAATTGAATATAAGGTTGTACGTTCTCAGATCTAACGTTGGTGCAAATTGACTTATTCCTGCGAGAAAGTTTTTTGAGACTGCTGAAAACCACTGGGCTCACTTATGATTTAGACCGTGTTTGCAAACTGATCAGAACAATTTGAAAATGTAAATTTCAAATGTTTACAATTTGAATTTCAAATGTTTACAATTTGAAAATGCAAAATATGAATACGAAAGAAATTGAATAATCTGGCTGTCCTTTTCTAGGCTTCCCCCAGCCCGCTTTTGAATCTGCCTGAGATCAGACGAGTCAGTTTTGGCCGCACCCACAAGCACAGCATTTGCTTGAAAGTTGGTGACCAGCTAAGAAAGCTTTCTGAAATTTGTGAGGTCATTTCGAGGTTTTGATAATTGCATTGCCGCAGTCCGGGCAAGGAAGGTGAATGAACTTTTGTTGATTCTCCTCCCTCCGAAAACGCCTGAGCTGAAGACCTGTTTTGATTCAAAGAGGGAGGCCTCGCGTGTTAATCAGTTCTAGGTTCCAAATGTCAAACGGTATACGCGTGCTTAGATTGCAAATGCGAATGCTTGCAAATACGCATCACAAGTGTTTTTTGCACACGGTCTGCAGTACATTTTAGTAAAATTTCTAACATCTATTAGAATAAGCCACTGTGATTACGAGAAACGAAGAACTAATGGTTACGAGAAATGGAGAATTTGCCTCAACTTCTAAATCATTTTTCGTCCTAAAAAAACCTGCGCTCGATTCTGCGTAAAAGCCTTACCTGTGAAGACACGGCAACATCGATCAAAGGACGCGTAACAAGTATCGGCTCATAAAGTACACCAGAAAAATCAAGACGTGTGCCAGGTCAACCGAGGGTTAAGCATAGCACTAGACCAGTGGTTCTTAATGGGGCCCCCAGTGAAAAACCTGTGGTCCCCAAAAGGACTGCCGAAGTATTTTCTGAATGCCAAAGTGAACAACTCATTCGCCTTACCATAATATAGTTTGCTCTATTAAACATGTACTTCTTTTGTTGGATCCGCAGCCTGGGCGTCCCCAAGCTACATCTTTAAGAATAGAGGTCCCTAGGGTTGGAAAGTTAGGAACCACTGCACTAGACGAAACAGACACAGATTAAGAACATACACCAATTACAGAACATTTTGCTATGCATTCACAAAGAAACTGTGTTCGGATGTGCCAAGTGTATGATGACGATATTGCGTTAATTGCAAAGGATGCAACGATAGGCGAACCAAACCCAAAAGCATTTTGGGGAACTTAAAGACAAATGTGAGTTGTGCCGTTCGCATATTGCAGGAGCAGCCAAAATGCGAGATACGCTGACACAAAGTCACATTTGATTATGTGACCACCTTGCCCTCCAGTTGGACTCGCAACAAGTGGTTTGTTCCTGGTTAGCATCAGCAAATCACCAGCCAAAATATTTTACTGTCATCAAGTCGAGTATCATCACAAGTGTTAAAATGTGGCCATATCATAATATAGCCTGACCAACCTGGTATAGTAAATCCAGGTGCGTAACGAGGGGAGAAAAGGAGGCAAAATCCCCCGGGCGCCGAATCACTACGGGGGCGCCGAAAATTCCCAACAATGTCACAAATACTTTCTTCAACACAGTACATTTGCTTACAAAAGACCTCAGCTTCGAACATTGGGGCGCCAACTTGCTTCTGTCCCCGGGCGCCATCTAACCTCGTTACGACCCTGAGTAAACCAGCTATTTAATTTTGTTGCCAAAAGACGAGCTTCAACTTGAATTCAAACAAATTTACTGATGATCAAAATGGCGTTGGCGACGCGACTACTGAATGTGCATCGAAAGCCATGGATGGCTAACAAACGATCGACATAGGTAACTGTTTCTCGCTCAACAAATATTTTTCATTTATGCGTAATAAACAGAAGTTATTTAAGAAAATTACTGTTTTACATTTCGCCTCATTTTTAAAATGACTTTTTCATTGTTAATTACTGGAGCCCCAAACTTTTGTCTTTAACATTTTTTGATTGTGCAGTAACACTTGTCGGCACTAAAATTTCCCTTTGGACTTTTGTATTTTTTAAAAAAGGTGACTTTTTGCGGATTAATAACTTACCGTTTTCCTCCATTTCAAACAGGATAATCTCAGGATTCAACGCTTCGCTTGCACGTGTGGTTTGACGCAGAATGCATCCGTGCAAATGTTTGAAACCAAATATATTCAGTTTGAAGCTTGCTGTTTTGTCTGCTTTTAAATATTACTGCAAGAGGCATTTGTCTGAAAAGCATCAAATCTGTATAAATCGATCGTTCGCGGACGTGGACTATTTGCTCTTCGATTTCGCGGGAATGCTTGACTCATAACGTACTTGCATCGACTTCAATTCAGGCTTGCTTTTCGCACACTATGAGGTTTCATTAAAAAACTTTATTTTTTCGTAAGCACGTTCAATAACACAAAAAAAGCAAATAAATTTGCTTATTCGTAGGTGCATGAAGAGCTGCTTGAATTAATCAAGTTGCACTTGTGTACTATTGCGATGCATTGAATGCCGAAGCTATTTTTCTCCATTCAACAGAAAACACTGTTACTGCTGGCAACAGGCTTACTGCAGTCTTGTATAGACTGGAAAATATCTGCTTCTGCTTAATATCTGCTTTCTATTGGAAAAACTGCCTGTTTAAAAAAACTTTTACAAAAACACTCTTCAGATATCACTTTTTGTGTACATCAATGTAACTGATTTATTTAATCCTTTTGGTACATATCGTTACATTTTTCTCATCAAAACATCTTTTCAAAATGCCTGTTCGTATATCTCGTTACATGTCTCATATATCTCGTTCAATCCTGTTTTATCGTTCTAACGAAAATAACAAGCAGTGATACAATAGCATTGTAATCTAGACTGGTTGACTGTGGACTTCGCGGCCTTGATCACAAACACCTTGGAGAAAAAAGACCAAAGCGCTCGAAAAGTCGGCTGCTTAAGGCACACACACATCTCGCGTCATCACTGATTTTGTCAAGCTGGGACGCAGACCACCGCGCAGCAACGAAGCTTAAACGTTCTCAGTTTTCACAGTTTTTTTATTTCCATCCCATCCTTACTACAGACACTTTACTATGTGGGTTTTGGCAGCACTGTTGTTACCGTCAATTTCGTGGAGAGGTTTATAACAAAAATGGATATTGTTCCGTCACTAACAGTCCCGTTTTTTCCATGATGACAAAAAAAAGTTATTTTTTGAAACATTTAAACTGATGTGAAACATATTACACGTGCAAAGTAGGTCAATTTAATCTTTTCCTTTTTTTCTTCTAAACGGCAATTTCAGCGAAGCCTCTTTCCGCAGCACACCAACCCAAAACAGTCCAATTCAAGCCCAAACCTCAGCTCAATTGCCAGTAGTTGCACAACTGCGCCGATTCAATGGTCAACGTAATGCCGCTATATCATTGCAGCCAACAATCTTGTAACAACTGCGCGTACAAAACCTACCTTGTGATTTTCAGTAGTAATGTCGAAATAACCTTCACGAAAAAAGCTTTCATTGTTCGAAGGAGGGTGGACAAAAGCGAGGTCCATTGGCGTGAATGCCGCACCGCTTCACTGCTAAAGTTTGCTGCACACGCTCGTGCAACACTCCTGCAGCTGTTGTTTTCAAATCTGTTTGTATTTTCAGGTGCGTTTCGGAGAGAGAGGGAAAACTCTCGCTCAGGCGCGGCGCCAGCTTGTGGTTGTTGAAAGAGACAAACAGAAAAACCTAGGGTGGGGAATCATCAAATCGTAACCACGTACAAAAAAGTCGTCACTGCCTGCAAAATTGGAATGAATAACTGCAAATGGATGGCTCAGCGCCATCAGCGCCTCCCGACTGGCGAAACTTGCTCTCACGACATCCTTGACGTTTCACTCCCGCATCCTGCCTACCCGGAAGCCACAGCAATTGCCCTACGAACCTCGTTCCGCTTGAATTCTACCCTAACGAAAGGCAAAAAGCAGTCGACAGGCAGGCGCGGACACAGCGGGGAATGCAGGAATCTATCACCTCACGAAACATTAAGTTTTTGCATAAGATTTAGTTCATTGAAATTCATCGCCGAAGATGTACAAAAGTAACTTGTGCTTACAATTAACCAAAGGCGTTTCATGTTTTCATGTGTGACACCCTTGCGCCGTGTCGAATGTGAAAGTTTACACGCTGAGCCCAGAGGTAATCGTGCCTGGACCGTTATTCAGCCACTCGGTGCCTGATTCTTTTTAGTTACTTTAATGCTGTCACTCATTACATTTTGCTTTGCTCCTCTTCTTTCAATTTTCGCTGCTAGAAATACACAGAAACAACTCGCTCTTGGCTATTATGTCGAAGCAAAATTCCCTGCAATTTTAAGAATTATGATATTTTAAATTACACTGGGTGTTGGAGGTGATTTAAAATGACAGTTAAAAACTCTAAGCTTCGCGGTCAGTTTAAATATGTTTTAGCAAAATCGCAACACAATTCAACCTGTCGACGTTGGAACGTTTCACAGGCCCGTAGCCAGGTTTCAAAGTTTGGAGGGGGCAAAATACATTTTTAGGGGACAAGAGTTTTGTTTTCGTAATATCTTTAAAACGAATTTTTTTCTGGGCACAACAAAATTCGGAGGGCACCAAAAAATTGGTTGGGCACTGCCCCCGAATGCCCTCCCCGTGGCTACGGGCTGTACTTGTCGCGGCTGCTACGTGGGGCCATGCCGCGAGAGAAAGCATAACATTCCCAGTGGCAAGGAAGCCATTGGAACGTTCCTTTGGCCTAGTTGTGAAACGGGCGGTGTGTGAAAAGCAAAAGGGCCTGGTGTACCACAGGATGTTTCCTGTAGATACGAATGTAAAACTAAATCTTGAAGAAGACTGACGCGAAGGCGAAGTCAGTGTTTGTCTACTGTTCTGCTTGGTGAGATCAAAATCGATGCTCTTATCCTAAAACACGCTCAATTGACCAAGCTCAACTGCCGTAAGCTAAAACTCAAGCAGAACTATTCAGTGGCGTAGCCAGCCCAAAAATTTGGGGGGGGAATTTGGGGGAGCAAACTGTTTGATTTTAGGCGAATAACACTGTTTTGTTTGGAAAAACGCCTCTCAAAGCACAAAATGACTATATTTTCGAAAAATTTGGTGAGGCCCTGGCCTCTTTGCCCCCCCTGGCTACGCCTATGGCACTATTGTAGTATATTGCCACCAGTCATTTTGCGGTAGCGCATGTGGCCAAGAACGAAAACAAACGATGCGTCGCCACAGAAACTGTTATATCTCGAGTCATCAATGAATCTGACTGGCTTTCATGCTGGTCACCATGGACATCGGAAGGGCGGTAGGGGAGGGTCGTTGTCCCGCTGATTTTTGAAGTTTGATATTTTCTTATTAACCTTACAGTAGAAAAATGTTTTCTCTTAGTTTCGAGTTGGTAAAATGAATTTTCTCCGCTGCTACCCTCCCTGAAAGAAATCTTTTGGCCACCTGCTGGAAAATCCACCACTGCTCCCTCCTGGAAAAAGTCCTTCTCACGCCCATGCCTGCCATTAGGTTAGATTGTTTTTATGAACCACATTGTTTATCAGTCTAGTTGCGACATTTCCTGAAATCAACTATTCGCAAATTACCGTATGACTGGATTTTGTAGTCAGGCTACTTCCTAACGACGAAGCTTATTTTATTTGTCTTCGACGACTTGTCTTCTCGTAATTCTACGAATGCGAAGGTGAGTGATTTACGCAATATGGTCCTTTGAAGCTTTGGGTCCATCGCAAATTGATCGCAGGTCAACCCCCACCAAGCCAAACAGTGTCCGCTGGTTCCATGACTATTGATTATTGAGACCAATTCACTTGAGACCATTGATTTGAGACCACGTTCATTTGAGACCACGTTCATTTGAGACCACGTTCATTTGATACAACATTCATTTTAGATCACTTCATTTAAGACCACTTAGGCTAATTTGAGACGACGATCACTTGAGACCACGTTCTGTTGAGACTTTTTCGTTTGGGATCCATTTGACACTACATTCATTTGAGACGACATTTATTTGAGATCAAATTCATTTTACGCCACGTTAAAGTTAAGCTGTTTTGATTTAGTGTGAATCACGTTTTTTTATGATCTACATTCCACTTCTTTGCTGAAGACTTAAAGTTTTGCAAGGTTACGCCCTTCCG
>JGI24159J19872_10007874_pt1 | contig 13949 bp, 8 predicted proteins | sample Ectturendosymbi4_FD_19872 | JGI IMG/M metagenome (IMG submission 19872) | reverse complement strand
CCCATGGGAAACGTCCCATGGGATGGGACAGCACACATTTGTATTTCCCATGAGACTCAGAAATAGAATGAGAGTGTCAGAATGTTACTGAATTGTCATACTTAGACTATACTTCTGAATTTTGTCGTTTTGCATGTCTCTTTGTACATGTAGTCCTATTTAGTAGATACAGTAGATACTAAACCTAAACCTTCATAAATTTAATAATTTTGATTGTATTATATTCCATATTAATATTGTATGTAATGGGAATCCCATGGGATGGGACAGGCATAAATTGCTTTGGGATGGGACGGGACAGATAAATATGTCCCATGGACAACCCTTCATATCCTCAAATCAAATCTGTTTTAGAACAGCATGAAACTTTTTAGTTACGCAAAGTCGTATGAAACGATAACGCAACAATCATGATTTTAGAAATGTCTAATATGATTTCATTTAAATCAATGGTTTTTGCGTTGTTTTTTTTAATCAGTTTTATTTTAAACAATGAAAAATTGTTTTTGATGTGCAACATCCGTTAAAAACTTGCAAAAGTTAAACTATGTGCCCTAATGTGCGGCTGCGGGGCATCAACATTATATTTACACAGGTTCGAAAGAATTCTCCAACAAACTAGCTTGCTTAACGAGACATACACACCCAGCGTTTTACCATTATGAACACCGTTTTGTTTCATTCTGACAATGTCTAATCTGCAGTACCATGCAAAAAAACTGCAAATTAACCATACCTAAGATCAGGCTTGCATTCTGAAACACAGAGAGTAGCGATACCTGGCGATGATGTTGCCAGCCTCACTGGTGTGTTCGCTTCAAAAGAATTATTTTCAGTGTCGCGTCCTACTACTGACTTGACTTCAACCTCTTCCCGAATGGTAGTGACATCATCACTGGTGCTGTCGTCGTCGATTGCGGGCTGAAAAGCCAAAAGTTAAAATTAGCAGAAAACAAGCACGTAACAGAGAGAACATATATGAACGCAGAGAGTTTTAAGAACAAAACAACAAGCCATGGAAGATTCGATTTTAGTAAGATTGAGAATGCATACACTTACGTGAAATTGATTTCCTATTTAAAAAATGCTGATTAATTCCACAGCGTCACCTATGTGGAGACTATTTACTTGAAGGTCAAGTCCGAATCATTTCAAAGTCATGAGAGCAGAGCTAAGTAGGCTGAGTCCTCGAAAGCTTACGGCAAACCAGGAGCTTTTACGTACAGTAATTGTTGTTACCATGGAAGTTATTTGGCTTTCTTGTTTTCTGTGTTGCTCTGGCTTTCTTTAAAATATATCGCTCAATGTCAGAATCACTGCTTCAACAACTTTGCAATCAGCTCGTGCTTTTCAGGTTAGGCAGCAGAGAGGCTGGTAGTAACTTTCATAACTTTCAATTTATGTCAAAAGCGATCTGACTGAGCCATACGATAAGCAACCAACTCTTCTAATCTATCGTGACCGTAATCAATGCTGACGAGCAAAGCGTAAAGATATTGCAGCGTGTGTCCATTTCTCCATACGTCTTGAAATCTCTTCATTGCCGTAAACAAGCTAATAGCGCGTTACATGCAACTCTTAGGAGTTAAGCAACATTCGAGTTGCTCAAATACTGTGGGTCTCAGAGGTACATCTACCAATGAAACGAAGGATCGAACTTATCTCAGAAATCTGGTTGTTTCAGTGTGCCCGCTCAAAAGCTCAGTGTTACTGTAAGCGTTTACGCAGAAGTCTTGACCCCCATGCCGATTCGTCTAGAATCTCGACTAGACTCAGGATTTTGAGTCCACTTTTCTGTAACATTCAGCAAATGGTTTACAATTTGGTTTTAACAAATTATGCTTTCGGCATCTTCTGGCATAGTACTTTGCGGTAATGTGAGACAAGCTCATGTATTTGTTCCTTATTGGTTGCAGGCTCTATGCCAGCATCATTTTTTGTCTGTGGCCCCTCGTATGTTTGAAATCTTACTCTATTCCATAAAAACACCGATGACGTTATGACCTCAGCACCACGCAGATTGTTTTTAAGGTAGGCATTGATCAAAACAGTGCGGTGACAAAATTATACACTCGATGCACACTTATGTTAAATTCAAATCAATCGTAGTCTTAAGTACTGGCAATTGCTAATAAAAATAAATGGTGTTTTTTATGACCTTGGTACAAGTAACTCCATATCTCAACTAAGCATTCCTGGATTTGTTATCACGCTGCGGCAAATCGACTTAAATATTTAGTCTTTTGGAATGCAAAGCGGCTATAATCTCTTAAGCATAACGATCAGCTTGTTTGTGAGAACAATAATACACAAGGTTTTTAAAAATTAACGTTCGTTGTTATTTTGCGGTAAAAACTTACGGTTATTCTGCCGAGTGGTTCTTCGTGACCTTGCAGTACTTCCGCATGAAAGTATCCCCCGTATGTGACATAGGAAGAAGAGCTGGGATCTGCCAAAGCAGCGGTGGAAACAAGCAGAACGTCCTCGTTGGTACCACTGACAGTTTCTCGGTCTGAGCCCTTTGTTTGTTTGTTGTCGTGCCAAGTCGGGTTTACTTCTTGGCCCACGGACTTGTTAACACGCGTCATTGCCGTTTGTTTGCTTGTAGATGTTTGTGCGACCGGCATGTCATCATCGTAATCCGATTCCATCACGCAGAGCACTATGGATTTTAAATATCTATGACCTGTTGCTTTTTAATGGCGACATACACTACATCGCGAAAGACAATACAGCGCATTACAATGCAATGTTTTCTTACCAAATTTTCCACTCATGGCACAGAAAGAAAACATTTGTAGACCTAACTGCCTCGTCCCTTTTCATAAGAATTCAAGAATTTGGTGAAGGAGAAAGAACCATTTCAGTTTTTGTTTCGCGCAGCCATCGTACGGAAATTTTTGCAATGCTATTTTGTTAGTGTCCATTATTTTCTAAAGCTTTTGAAAAACAGACTGAATGTAATACAAACATGGAGTGCCAGGTTATCTTAAAGCAGGGGCAACCAACATGGTACCCGCGGGCACCAAGTCTCCCGCGAGGACAACGTTGGTCGCCCGCGGGCCTGTTTTGAAAATAGCATTAAGATGATGAGTATCTTCATATAGATTAATATCATTAATAATAACATAACGGTAAATTGAGCAAAATTTTGTTCAGAATTGTGTATCAAATTAACAGCCCTTCGCATTACTTGGTACCCAAGAAGTAGCCCTCAGTTTCACAAAGGTTGGTGACCCCTGTCTTAAAGCATCCATGCTGGCGTTGTGCTACACTTCTGCATTCCAACAGCCAGACCGCAAAGGTTTTTCTTACCAATAGCCACAAGTAATAATTCACTAGTCACTATCTCTACGTCACTATCCTCTCTTCCTGTTTTCAGTCTTCTTTCCACGCTGACACTCCTCTGCCTTATCAGTGATGTACCTTCTACAGCTAATTTGATGCTAAACTACCAGCTGTTCCTGGCCAAAAAGACGACAAACGAAGTTTTTTAAAAGTAGTCGTTAAACTAGGCCACTATTGCGCTTGAGACTGAGTGGCGTAGGTGTAAGAAAATTGAAGTGTTGCGTGGCCTTGTCTTACTCCACTTTGCTGAAAGTGAGACAAGTCTAATGCGTACGAGGTTTTGATTCCAATGTAGTCGCTCTGCTGGGATTCAGCTTCCTCGTAACTAACCACTAACCACTATTACTGATGAAAGCAGGTATAGCCTTCGCTTTCCTATTCGCGTGGTTCATACAGCAAGCTACTATTGTTACGTTAACAATTACATCAAACTGGGTTATTTTGTTACGGCACCCGCTGGTGTGTTAGGTGGATCAGTTTCCATTATTTAGTTATAAACGAACAAAGACTCCGTTAACGAGTTTATTGAGAAGATTGACGTAGTTACACGACAAAGGTGTTAAGTTACAAGAATGCAGGATTTCTATCTCCTGAACTGGCAGTAGCAACGTTTTTTCAAAACAAAGTAAGATTATGTCTTTGTGCATCTTATTGAACTTTGCATGCGACTAAAAAGATTTCACCAAGCACAAAAGTCTATTTGCGGAATGCATTTCAGCAGCAAATTGACCCATTGCATCAAAATTATTATGTGGTTTCAACGAAAACGACGGTTTTCTTTCAATTTTGTGTATGTTTTCAACAATTATTTTTTTGAAAAAAACAGTGATTCTGAAAATATTTGAGTTTTAGACGCCATTTGTTCTTGTACGATGTGCTTTTAATTATGGCTCATTTCATCAGGTTGTAGTTTTGCGGTTAAACTTGCCAGCAAAGAAATAACGAAGAGTAAAGTTTGAGAAGAAATGAAATGATTGGCAACAAAAGATTTACACGAATAAAAATAACGAGAAGCTGCTTGACTATTGCTTACATTGGAAGAGGTTTATGCACCNATTTCTGACAATTGCTCAAGNTCCAGAAGTGAGAAACACTGCTCTCATGAGCCACCTCAAGCATGCTCCGATAAGGGTGGTTCGTTGCCTCTTATAGGAAATGTATTTTTCTTAAACGTGCAACTTTTGTCCAAATAAATTGACAATGCGTTTTTGAATTGTCAACTTTTCTTAACCAAGTTTAGAAAACGACAACATCTGTGAAAAACGCAAAATATATACTTTTGAAAGCCTTGCATCCAGAATGCGACAGAATGCGACATGACTGCCAACATTTTTCGGCATCAAATTCATAAATTTTTGTCCTTTATCGAACTTTTCCTCACCGAGTGATTCCTCGTTGGAACTGTTGATTTTTGATTGAGGTTGGGTGTTGACTGATCGAGACTGAGACAACATCGAAAATGGAAATGCACGACCGTCACCATAAAAAGGCTTGTTTATGTTTGAAATATCCGTGGTCTGTGAAAAACGCTTCTTTCTTTTGGCGTAAGCCCAAGCTCTTGAATTAACGACAAGCTTGAGAAACCAATTTCGAGAGCTGACTGCAAGTTTCAAGTTCATTAAAAATGTGATTGTACACTTGTCGAACTTTCAAAAGGTTTGCTCAATAGCATATTGATTCATTTTAACTTCCGAACAGCCTAACTCAGACATTGAGTAACCCTGAACGCATGGTCATCGGAAGGACTTTTTCCAGGGGGGGGGGCATTAGGGGATTTTCCAAAATCTTTCCAGGGGGGGTCAAAAGTTGTGAAATTTGTTTTTTCCCACTCAAAACTAAGAAAACAACCCTTTTTGCTGAAAATTTTAAAATCCACGGTGGCCAAGGCCGTCCCTGTCCCCTTCCGACGCCCATGCCTGAACATTAAACTGTTTCACAATTGCACGTCACATAAACGCAAGAAGTGCGTTTAGGATAATTTTTACTGGAGGCCAAATACAAATTTTCGTTTTTCTCTCGCTGTGTAACGATTCTGCGTGACCATGACAGAATTCAGTTGTTTCAGCATTTGTTCCTCTTCAGTATTGGATAAGGGCACCAACTATCACTAAACCTGTAGTCTGCTACATCTCAAGATTTCAGTATTTTGTGTTTTTTTACCAACCGATATGATATTGGCCATGTGTCTGCGCCGGAACGTTTAAATAAAAAATGCTAAAATGCTTTTGTAAAAATTATAACCTTCTCGCTTTCCTGGGGGTACACAATATCTTTTGTCTCGCCTAATATTTTGTGATGTGATAAAAAATAATGTACTTGTACAAATTTCGTGGTTAGATTACTGTTGAAGTAAGTACCTAGTAATCATTGTGAAATACTGGCAGAGTATTATGCAACTGCAATAAAACCATAGGCATAGACAAGGGGGCACTTGGGTCATGGGCCCCAAAATATATCATTCTCATAGTTTGCCTCCCATTTTGCCAATGTTACAAAAAGGTCGCACTACGGTTGAGCGAACATGGTGACGTCATCGAAACGCAAACAAAAACATTATATTGAAGTGTGTATCCCAAACGTTTTTTAGCAAAATCGGTCTCTGCTACCAACATTTTGTCACCTCTAACTAGAAAACAAAACATTTTCGTAAAATTTACGAGCCACTTTTATTCGAGGAGGCAGATATTTACATGGTGCCTCCTATTTTTGGTTGCCACTAAGAAACGAAATTATATTTTCATTTCTTAGGTTTACGCTTGCAATAGTGTTAAACAGTAAAGAAATATGTGACTGTTTCCATTTTGTCCATTAACTTTCTGTCAAGAAACAATGATTGTTTGCTAATTTAGTAACACGATTTCTACAACTTAACTCCAAGATTCGCCTAACTTTTTACACCTCACAGTGGTTGGAGGTTGTAGGACTAGGAATGACTACTGCACCCAAGTTGTGAATAGCTCATACGAAGAAAAGATGACATACATTTATTCTTGGGAAAAAACCTCACGCCAGCCAAATACGTTGATAATTCGACGACTGTCTGATGTAAGAACTATATACAATATATATTGTAATAATTTAATCGACTGTCCAGCGGTGAATTGAATGCTAAAAAAGATTCCAATGCAATACCCATCACGATCACATACGAGTATAAGAAAACTGCTTCACGAGCTTCTAGTTCTAAAGCGAGCAGTGTCGATTTCTATTGGCAGGTTGTCGAGCAAGCGGCGCATTCTAACCTTTGAAAAGTTAAAAGGTAAAAGACGTGAAATCGCACAAGTATGGTGGCCCATGCCTGCCACCCAAAAAAATTTTCGTTTCTGGCTTTTTTGAAAAAAAACAACCAATAAAACGTTTCAAAAACTAAAACAATTTTACTTTCCTATAGAAAACACTTTTGTTTCGCAAATGTTTTCTAAATAAAAACATTTTCATTTCAAAAAAATTTATTTTCGTTTCGGAAACACTTTCACTTTTGTTTGCAAATTAAAGTCTTTTTGTTTCAAAAACAAAAATAATTTTACTTTCGTTTCGAAAACACTTTCATTTCGCAAATGTTTTCTTCATGAAAACATTTTCGTTTTTAAAAAAATTTTATTTTCGTTTCGGAAACACTTTCACTTTTGTTTCGGAAACACTTCGTAAAACAAATCGAAAAAAATCGCATCAGTTTTGTGGTCGTGGCCCATGCGCGCCCCGTGCCACCCTCCGTTGAGGGCCAGTGTTTCCACTTGAGAAGGTTTGATTCGCAGATTCTCGTATGTCGATGTCTGGCTCCAGTAGCTGGCGAACGTATTGCGCGTACGTGTAGACTAGTCTGAGTCTTTCCTTGTTGTGATAACCAATCCTTGGGGAAATGTCTGAGAGATTTGTGACATAAGACGTATAACTTGTGGCTTAGAATAAGTGAATGGTATCTTTTTGGCCAAGAGAAGCGGATGGATTGTGCGCATGGGGAGTGGTGCTTGTGATGCAGTCAGTCAGTACTGGAAGATGCTGGCCTATAGCCTTGTTTGAAAACTTGAGAGCTGCTTCGTCATTTTAGGTAGCCTAAAGAATTTCATTGGGGATCATTTGTCAAAGTTGCAACATGTGCCTGCCAAATTTAAACGTTTTTGGCAATTTAGGCAGAAATTTGATAACTGAAAAATTGAAGGGTAGCCTAATTGCTCCAGATTTGATGACCTCCAAAAGTGTAACGGGCTCCGCTTCGCAAAAATCTTGATCAATTTCAGAAATGAGGCAATTACAAAACTCTCAAGAAAAGGTTTCCACCACAAATTTTTGAAAAGCACTTTCTCCTGCATCCATGGCTACCGGTTGCAGGATCAAATAGGAAGTCTTAGCTTATGAATAGGCAGACAAAAAAAAGAGCTAATTCGATAAATTTGCAGTAAAATGCNAATTCCAGGTGATCATTTTCCCAATTTTCCAATGCTTCTGATAAAATAAAACATTTATCCGGAAACGTGCTTTGCTATTCGCAGTTGCATTGAGTGGATTTGTCCAGGACCGTAGCAAGGGGAGGGCATTCGGGGGAAGTGCCCACCCAAATTTTTTTGTGTTCTCCCAAAATTCTTGTGCCCAGAAAAATTTGTTTCAAGCGTATAATAAAAACAAAGTTCTTTCCCCCCTAAAATGTATTTCCCCCAAACCTTAAACCTGGCTATGGGCCTGGATGTGCCTGCGGCTGCGTGGAACAATGCTATAGACGAGTCTTACAAGAAATAAATTCCCAAGATCAACCAGGCTAATATGAAAAAATATAGCTAATGCATCTTGTGTCACGTTAAGCTTCAAACTAAACTTTAAATCTTTGGGTCCAATTACGAGGCTCATACCTAGGTTTGCTTGTTAATCCATGTTTTGGTGTTACATGTGTTTTTTGAGCTTCAGAGTAAAAATAAGTAGCGAAACTAGAATCCAGGATTTTCTTATAGGGTGGAGGGAGTGAGAGGATTTTTGTTGCTCGCGGAATTTCAGGAATTGATGAAGTACGTTTACCGCAATTCATTTAAGAAATTACTTCAGTTAGTTATTTTCAGTTCATTCAAATTTTCATATCTTTTCATCTCACATTTGTTCTAGTGAGGTACGTGCCCAGTAGGCCGCCACCTGGGTCCAACCCTGTTGGAGTCCAATGTTTGCGTTGATACTACAGTTAGCCTACTTTCACTAGATATTTCTTTGATATTTCTTATTTGCAACAAATTAAAAAACTTAAAAGATTGTTTTACAAAACCAGATAATTCCTTGCAAAAATAAGAAACTTTTAAAGATTGTTTTACAACCCAAACTATGCTTCCAAATCTAAAGTGTAAAATACTGTTCTAGGCATGTCAATTTTCAAGGATCAATAAAATGTTAAAATATTATCAATCTCACCGTTGATAAGCAAGGCCAGTACCGTCGCCGGAAAGTATTCAATGGGTGGATTTACGTTTGTGCATGGGGGTTTGACATTCTAAAGTTTGACGAAAACTCCACTATTTATAGTGTTTCATATTTCAATTTGAGGGGGCTTGTAGCTTTATTTGGGGGAGCTAAACCCACCAAACCCCCCGTGGCGACGAAACTGAGCAAGGCCACTACTGAAACAAAATATAACTCAGTACGCGATAGCAGTAGAACAGTGTGAATAATTACTTAATCGAGGAAAACGGAGATACATAGACGGATCCATGAGGGGCTAAGGGGGCTGAAACACCCCTAAATTTTTTCAGATACGATTTTGATCGATGGTTCCAGACACAGAAACATCCAATGGTGTGATTTTTTGGATAGTCTTTAAATCAACCATTTTTTCACAGGGATAGGGACGAAAGTAATAAATGCAAAGCTTATTTTGTTGAATTTGCGCAGTCCGAAAGTGTTTATTTCACTAAAAATAAAACTTTTAATAAGCAAGTTTTTATACAAAAAATATGGCCTCAATGTCACATAAACCGCACTTAAGCATTTGAACTCTTGTTTAAATTTAGGTAGGATTGGACTTCTTGTGGACAAAAGTTGAATAAGCAGCAGACTGTTGACAAAAGTTGATTAAGCAGTAAACCAGGGTTTTTTAAAGGTGTTTTAGAGACCCGATTCGGATCCCTAGAATTTCAAATGGGATCCCTAGAATCAGAGAAAATTATCATCGGGTCCCTAGAATCAGAGAAATCGGGTCCCTACAGATCCATACCAGGTACCTAACCATTTCCTTAAAAAACACTTGCAGTAGACTATACTATTTTTTTCCTACAAGCTTTCTGTTATGGAATTTAGTGCAGCTCATTTTATTAGTAAAGCGAAGACATCAAAATTCCGCTACAACAAACATGCAATGCAGTTAACTACAGGCTAGGTTAGAGTGCTCTGTGACAGGGTAAATTCCATAACAGTAAACTTAACCGTAAAATGTAGCCTACATGCCAGGTAGGCTAAAAATGCAGTGCGTTAGATTAGCTGTAGGCAGTGGTGTGCAGAGGGGGGCGAACGGGGCGCCGGCCCCGGGCATCCAAGACAGCGGGGCATCCAAAGAGTAAAATTACAAAAATTCAAATGCTGTAAAAAGATTATTTTTCCTGTTGTAAGTCTGCTAATACATGCTGCATGGATTTAATTTTTCGAAACTTGTTTTGTTGTCAACAGCAATGTCTACGTATTCAAATGCCAGTAATTATCAGCTTCTTCATTACCAGGGACTTTTACTCTAGGTGTGCGCCGCACACCCAATCAAACTGATAGTGACGTGACTTGTTCCAGATCGTGGGATCAAGAGAAAATCGCAAAAAAGAATTGAAAGATAATCAGGGTTGAAAAAACACGTTTATTTTCAAAACAACCCTCCTGTTTTTTAATACGGGTTTGTAGTTTTTCTTTGAAAAGAAACAAAATTTTGTTTAAAAAAAAACACAAAAAACATTCTGACTTGTTTTTATTGCATGATGCAATATCATCATTTGCTGAATTACACAATAATAACTTGTTATACCTGTTGTTGCATTCCAAGTTGAGGGTAAAGAAATGTACCCCATCTTTGTTTTCGCAAAGTGTTGTTGGTCAATTCATTCCAAAGTGGTAAGGCTTGGCAAGCATGCGCACAGCAAACAAAGAAAAGCCACTCCCACACAAACTCTGCAGTTTCACGTTAAGTTTATGTACAAGCCCAGCTAGTTAAGCATCTATATAGTATATTTGGTATGGTTCAACATCACAAACAGCTTGGATGCAGAGAAGGTAAAAAAACTGATTTAAATATATCGATTTTACAGAGCTGAAGAAGATCACCCGTAGAAGTTACTCAAATTTTTCGAATTATTCTCTGTTTTTCAAGTCGAACAAGTTTCGTTGCTGTTCGTTTTCTTTCATTAAAAAGCAATTTACAGTTAACTGTACAAGTGTGCTGCTTATTTTTCTTTTTACTTCATGGTACATTTTTCAAAGGAAAAGTAAACAGTGGGATTTTTGGTAGGTTTTATTGTTTTTTTAAGTGGGCTTTTAAAAACACCGGGTGATATATTTCGGTTGGGTCCAATTACATCAACACTGAAGATAATGATGGACGTTTAATTGATTTTGTGAGCCAAGTTTAAAATCTGTCCAATTTCAAAGTGCTTGATTTAGCTGATTTTGTGATGCATCACTAGTTTCCCGTTTCGTTTTCTGTGCTAATACAGTCGCACACCTGTGCTTGCAATATGTGTTTCGTTTCGAGTTTCGTCATTAATTGCCAGTTCAGGCGGATCAATCATAATGGCTCACACAAGCCCGTCTGTTCTTCCTTAGTAATTTTGCTGTAACAGCCACATGATAAAAAACGAAAATTTTCGTGGATACTTTATGCGCATTCTCCTTTCTTGTGTAGTTCACAAGTTTTAAACCGTCAACGCTGGGTGTCCGCCATACCAGCCGCATGCCTTCTGATCGACTGCTATTCGATGAGACATTCGCGCAGCCTTGTGTTTTTGCAGTTGTGAACTGCGCTGACGTAGCACAAAATGTGTTCTACTACTCCCCTGTTTAAACGCGTTGCCGGATATTTTTGCAGTTATGAACTGCTCTGTCTTAAGATACCGCTGATAATTTATGTTCATTATAGTAACACATTGTAGCTTACAACAACAAGTAAAGAGATTGCAAAACAACGAGTAAAGAGAATGCAGAATAATATCCACAGAGACGCCGGAAAATGAAGGCATGAGGGGGCATTTCCCTCTCTGTCCTTCAAAAAGGGTAGATGGGGGTGGAGGCGCCTTTTCATCATTGGTGTAGGAGCAGGCAAATTTTTGGGGCGCGAAAGATTTTTTCCCGAATTTCCCCAAACTTGCCCGACGAGTTTTTGTGCAACTTTTACCTACAAATTTCTCCCACCAAGATCAACAAGACCTTTTTTTTGTGTGACCTCCAAAAAAGTTCTTCATGTGTTTTTCTCCAAACTTTGGTCGCTATTTTTTGAAGTCAAGCAGCTTTGGGCGGCATTTTTGCCCAGATTTTCAGCAAATCAAAACTTTTGGGGATGTGCTTGCACCCACTGCACACCCACCTCCAACACAACTGCTTTTCATAGCAGTATCAAAGGTAATTTCGTAGTTTATCAAGATCGATCTGAAAAAAATTATTGCTGCTATTCGGACACCCAGAAAATTCAGAATTATTTTCTATAATTTCTGTTAGTATTTTTGAGGTCAACGTTGTTGATCAACAGAAACAAACATAATTGGTAACGAATTTTTGTTTTTTTACAAGTTTCCATTGCCCTGAACTGTTTTACTGCTCCCCTGCCCTACCACTGCTCCAGCGTCGCTAAATATGCATAATGTGTCAACAAACTTCGCCAAAACCTTGTTTGCAAATGTGAATATGACGTCATATTGTGACGTCACAAACAGCGTATATCCAGTAACAATGACCACCATAAGCCTAGAATTTTGTAGGGGGCATCCAATCAAGCAGTCGCCCCGGGCATCAGCAGACCTCTGCACGCCACTGGCTGTAGGCTATGCTAAAGATGGCTACTGATCAGAAGTGCCAGATACAATTTTTGGACAAAAGTTCAGCTCAGCACGAAATCAGAGTTTTTTTCGATCCATATTCTGCTGTCTCTACAAAACTTTTTCAACATACTGTACAGTATTTTTTAAATTGAGTTACCGCGATATAGTCGCGTTTCGTACAAAAATTAACGTGGTCTTACAGTACTTGTTTTGGTAAATGTTCAATCCATTATGCATATATAGTGTTTTAACTTTATGACATTCGCAGATTTGACTCTACTATAGTTATGTACTTATCAACATATCATGCCTGAGGTTAAGCAACCAGAAGTTCGAAGTTACTGCATGAATATGCTTCTGTGTTTACCACGCCTAAAGGTAGGCCACCTAGTGTGTTATTTTGCAAATTCTGCGACTGCTTAGTGAAAAGTGACAAAAGGTTTATGGTGGAGGCACATCGCCGCAGTGCAAAGCATCAACGAGGTTCGTTTCATGAAACTATAAGTATAGCCAAACATTTTTAAAACATGCTATGCCAGATTTTTTTGCAGATAAACTACTTTTTGGTTCATTTCAACGGAACTAACATATGGGTTTGTTTTCTAATACTGTATATGAACATGCTTTGCATTCCGCATGTCAATTGAAAACATAGAAAATTGATAGGTCAAAATAAAGTCAAAATTTGTAAATTATAAAATCAAAATTTCAAGTTATTAGGTCAAAAAATTGGTTGCCCTACTGATTATTTTCAATGCCCTTGTGGTTCAATAAACATCTTCCAGGGCAGAATGCAAGCATTCATTGCTTCGAGATTCTTGCAGTGTTACGAGTTGGGCTTTTTTGAGGCTAAATCTATAATTTGTAACTTTCTTCAACACCTTTGGCATTTTTTATTTTTGAAAAAAGGCGAAATGAAGTTTGGCTTTTTTGCCAATTAGATTTTTTATGCCGATTTGGCAGATTTAAAGTTGATTTTGTTAGATTTCTAGATACTGGAAAGATTCTAGACACTGTTTATGGACACAAAATGGTAAAGTTTTATTGGAAACTGCACGAGAATCCATAATTTTTTGTTTTGTTGTTTCGTGCATTTTAGGTTTACAGTTTCAGGTTACTCTTTAGCAAGACCAAAAGTTTCAAGAAGTATATTAATAGAGTGACTTGTGAGNTTTATTCTTTTCATGTATAAAATATATATAATATTGCCTTTTAAAAGCGCGTTTGGGTGTTTCAAAGGTGTCGTTGTGTATNTATCTTGTATTTGGATTTTTTGTTGCTATTTGGCTCTTCTCATGGGTTGATCTGTCGTTTTTTTGCTTATGACTACCTGGCAACCTGTTTTTTTGGATTTTTGTCTCTACGTGTAGGCTACCTAGTGGCGTAGCCAGCCCACAAATTTGGGGAAGGCAAATCTTTTGACTTTAAACGATCAACAGTATTTTCAAGCAGATAAATTAGATCTGCTGGCGATTTTTTATTATTAGCCGACGTTTCGCCCACCTATTCAAGTGGGCTTCCTAAGGGCAATGTTTTTTAACCACGTATAACATGCAACTTACCAATAACAAGAAACAATGAGCAGTATGACGTACAAAGACAAAAAACGCAAAACTGACC
>JGI24159J19872_10007870_pt1 | contig 13954 bp, 13 predicted proteins | sample Ectturendosymbi4_FD_19872 | JGI IMG/M metagenome (IMG submission 19872) | reverse complement strand
TCACCTTGGAGACCGAACTTCATCGCTTAGCGACCACGAGTGTTGATTTCCTGCTGCGATTACCCCCCCACTTCATGTACGACGACACTGACGTCAGCATTTCATCAGAAGACCCCGACAGGGTAATTAGCCACGCGCTTATAGTTATAGATGATTGTGGGGTAACGATTACGTAATACTTGTACTGATTTGCGGAACAAAACATTTTTTCTCATCGTCATGCCAACTGGTACAGCACGAACCCAGAAAACTTGACTTTGCAAGCTGTGCACGAGAAGCTCATTGTTTAAAAAAATAGTTTACGCTATTGTTCAGGCTAGATTCGTTCTGTTTGCATAAACCTACTGGAATGGCTGTTGTTCTAGCACTACATTCTATCGACTAATAATCAGGGCTGTGAGACCGGAACCCTAATTTCAGACTCAGGCACCAACAAACCAAAAGCTCTTGGGGTTCCGGATCCAAAACCCTGCTGATAATAATCACAGCTCTATGGATTTTGACGTCAGAGTACAAATACCCGAATCAAGGATGATCTTATATCTTTTTCGATCCCTTCTCAGTCGATTTATATGAAAAAGTGAGGCTTCTTTGATACAACAGTTCTTTGCGAAAGCAAACAATTTTTATCAATTTAAAAAAATAGCGATTAACTGTAACCGCCAGTTCTCACGTTAACCACCACCCGCAGTGACATGATGTGTGTCGACATTGCCTGGATTAAAAATCTACAGAAAACCGGAATAAAATGTCCAAAGCGGTTCGTAAACCTTTACGTCATTGCAAAGGAAGTTTCAATACAGTGAACTTCTCTTTCTCGTTGGGAAAACTTCTTGCTCACAACTTTTTAAAGTCTTGGTGAAACCTTACCCACCTTCGGCCAACCCATCCTGTAACGTTGTCGCAATGCGCTACTTTGCTGCAGACCAGACGACTTCTCGAACCGCTTCTTTCATTTTCCAACATTTGCCTCCGTGATTTGTTCTGGTGTCAGTTGGACATCCGATCTCTGCCTGCCACAGCTCTGCTTATCGATCACGTGCTGCGAGGAGTGGCAGAGGTTTGTTTTTTTGCCTTTTTTTATCTTATAAGTTTGAAACAAAAGGCCAGGAAAGTGCTCTTGGTCCAGTCGAAATGTGGGCCAAGCCAGGGCTGGGCAATTAATTTGGCTCGGGGCCACTTTGGGAAGGCCGCGTTTGGCGCAGGGCCGTACCTTCTAATTTGATCCCAAAATAAATAAATAAAACAAAAACAACAATGATACACAGAAAAGGTTGTATTACAATTGCACTTATGCAAATAAACTTTATTCAGCGCAAGCAAATCAGTGAGACAGAAATGTAATCTCACAAAATGTTCAACAAATTTCAAATTTGAAGAATTTCACTGAATTCTTCCGCGGGCCACTGACAACGCTGTGTCAGGCCACATGCGCCCGCGGGCCGGTGATTGCCCACCCCTGGTCTAGGATGTCACGTAGGAATGTAGGAATTTTGCAGTTTTAGGGAATGAAAAGCTGGTTTAGAGTAGATGCCTTGCTTTAAAGCTACTTGGCGATCTGCTTTCGAATGTTCTGTTCGTAGTTTTGTGTTTTTCAGAAGTTCCAAGGCGCTTTCGACCTTTCCGTGCTCAGCTATATTGCGAACAACATTCCTGTCGTGTTCATGTGCTTGTTGAACTACTGGCCGTCGATGAAGCAATTTAGGTTCATCACCAAAGTCAGGTAACCACATGATTTTGTGAGTTATTTGAAAAAAAACGGTTGTCAGGAAAAGTTTTCATTCCAGTCATGTCTGTGTCGGGTTCAAAGGAAAATTGAACTTTTGCTGAGCGGAAATTAAATGAATCTTCAACAAAGGTTCCTCCTGAACCGATAAGCACTCATAGAAATCAAATTCCTTTTTCAATTTATCGAAATTAAAATCCTTTATCAAAGGCGCCAGATTTATCCCAACGTCGTAAACAACGACTTGGAAGTAAATTCCTGTCTGCTGGTGATTCAAAGCGCTATTGGAGCGAGCGTCAGTGTTCAACGGTTCTCAACCCAGTGCTTTACTTTCGATTAGATGCTAGAGCTATAAACCGTAAGGGTTGCATGGGTTTACCTTTGTTTATGCGCCTTTTGTTTTGTTTATGTGTTGCGTTATTAGGGGCTTGATTCGATGACCTCACGGTCCCTTGGGGCCCCATAACAATAAACTTCTTCTTGAGTCCCACACCTGACGAAGACGGTTCTTGCCATGTGTGGGCACTTCAGCAAAACACCAGGATGCAAGCGAACTTGTACTTTTGTGCGTCGAAGGTCATTTCTGCCAACCCTGCTCACGTGACCTTTAGTGATCAGTCAATTATGACGGGGCCGGAAATTAGACACTTTTTCTGGAACACGTCACCTCAGTAAGGTCTGATCAAACTATATTTGATTTTTCCTGCAAAGGTTTTCACTGATTTTCACAAAAAAATAACATTCGCGCACAGCGGAACACACGTTTGATATTAATTTCACATGATATGCTTTAAACTGGGATGTTTAGACGCGGTTTGCCTGATATGCAACTAGGGGCCTAGCAACTGCGACAACATAAGTATATTGCAAAACACTGAAATTAAACCGGTAACACTTCAGGTAAGCAGGGATCGACAGACATCTGAACAAAAAACATCTGTCAACCGTCAGGTCTTAGAGGACCCATCAAAGTGTGTTAACACCCCGTGGTTACCTGAGCAGGGTAACAACAATTTTAAAAATGCGTCATTCTGAGACTTCTTGGAACACGACCCATGTCACTCACTGCTACAGGTGCCGTCGTCTTCACCAATCGTTGTGTCAGCTGAGATCGATTGTGACGTGCAACGTGTCTGGTGATTGGGAGCGCGGCTTGCGGGAGCTGAAGCTTGTGGGTTCGAATCCGTGGTTGGCGCTTGCCACTTGCATGGCTCTGCACGCAGACGAAGCTTCAGACGCAGCCCTCGTGAGCAGTTGCCTTGCGAGCCTTTCACGAATACAACCCAAGGTTGGTTGTTCGCGAGCAAGGCTGGACCTGGGTTTACTTTTACGGTTATGGATCGAATTTTCTTTGAAATTACCGAAAAAAATTCAGTCATTTCGGTCGTAATGCCTGAAAAGGTAGGCTAGTGAATACTGCTACGGGACAAATGGCCGGAGTGTCTCAGCGAAGAAAAAAAACAGGTCAAGACTGCGACCTAATACTTTTACATATTAGAACGATACGAAAAATAGTGAAATTGTGTTGTTTTCGGTAACGTTTTGGTTGTGAAAGAATAAAAATAATTTTGAAAAAAGCAAATTCTTGGCAAACGGTCTTGGTCATGTGACAGTTTAGCCTCCATTGCAATTGATGCGGTATTCCCACAGTANTTTTCAAGAGTGTTTGCTAACCTGTTGCAATATTCATGGACTTTCGCACGATTTCTCCACTTGACTATAAGTNGGATGCAGTTTATGCAAAATTAGTTTTTCCTGTCAACTACGAGTGAATCGAAGTTTTTTTTTCTTCAAACTTTGTCGAACAGCAACTAATCATTGACATACGGCAAAACTGCAGGCAACTCATTTTAATGCCTGCCGCCATTTTTTCGGTGACATGCGAAGTCAACGCAAAAGAATTCAGATGTGATTTGATTTTCGATTATTGCGTCGCAGAAAACTCAGTTTTATTGGATGCGCCGGCTCGTGTTGTACATCAGGGGTCTCCAAACGTTTTTGTACGAGGGCCACACAAGCTACTGCATAAAAGTTCTAAGACTGGACGTGTTACATAATGTGATTGTTTCGGGATATGTTCCATTCCACCAAATCAATGAATGTTTCGTAGATATTATTTTTTCTTTATTGACAAAAATGTCTTGCGGCCGGACGCAACGGCTTCGCGGGCCAAATGGAATAGCTTCGGGGGCCGGATTTGACCCGCGGGTCGTAGTTTGGAGACCCCTAGTCAGTGGCGTAACTGACAGGAGAAGACGGGCGAGCCTCCCCCCCTGGCAAACCAAATGTAAAAACTGGGCCTCTTTAACTGACATTTTGATATTCAGTATTCTTTTGGTTTTCAGTAGGTTGTTGTTTTTTGCGTTTTTCATGGTTTTTTGTTTTTTTTTAGCTGGTATAGACTAGACATCCACGACATGCAGATTTACTATCATTTCTTAAATTTTTTCTGAGTGTTGGTTATTGACCCCGTATGGTGGCCAGCAGGCCCCCTTTAGCTAAGTTTTTTTGCCACCCCTTGCTCAAACCGCTAATTACGCCACTGCCCCTGGTGTACAGTACACACTTCCACGAAAGATAAGAAACACTTTTTGTAAAATTTCGAGATATCGTCGCGTTGCTTGTCAAAGTCAAGAAGACGCTTTCACGTAAATCCGAAACGTCTATCTCCGCTCCCCTCAGCGTTTATATTTAGATATTCATCCGCAGATTCGTTGGTTGTTTCTTCGAAGTTCGATCATATGTTGCGCCGCGCGATGCGCCAGCCAGGACCAAGGGCGTTCGGGGGGGACGCCGCCATCTGTCTTCGCCGACGTCCTCACCACGCTTCCTTCCGTCGACGTCATGGCTTGCTTGGCAGAAATGAACTCAGAAGACGACTTGTTTCCCGAAGCGCTTCTCAAAAGATCAGGGTTGTCAGCCATCAGGTGCGTTGCAATCTGTTCTTTTTTTTCGCTGAGACATTTCGGTCATTTTGCCTCACAGTTGTATTGAAACTCGTCGTAACAGTCTTCCTTAATCTATATTATCAGACATTCTGGCCGAATTGACGTTAAGTTTTTTTCGGTCATTTCAAAAAAATATCGGTTTCTAACGGAGAAATGACTGAAAAAACAGCGTTGCAGTCATGGGCATCGGGAGGGGGGGCAAGCAAGGTCCCCGTAGATTTTGAAATTTCCCTATTCATTTTTTGCAGAAAAATATTTTTGTTATATTTGAGTTGGTAAAATGGAATTTAACCATGGTTGGCCCCCCAGGAAAAATGCTTTATGGTCACCACTTGGAAAAGCCCACTGTTGCCCTTCCCCCCCCTTGAAAAAATCCTTCCAATTTTGGAGTAGGGCATGTAGATATTTGCACTATTCATGTTTGATATAGCAGGAAGTTATATAAAGATTTTGCTTGTCTTCGGCAAAGTTGGTCAAACGTGAATCGGTATTTCTTGCATACGCCCAACGCACAAGAGCAAAACATGTTTGGGAGTAAGGAATGTGGCAAATAATTACGAAAAGGAAGGCTGTAATTACTTTTGATTTGCTGACCGATGCAATACACTATGAAGGAGTGGATTGAAGGTCGCTTTTTTCCTGTGTTCTTCAGTTCGGACGTTAGTGACGTAACGACTTTATTATATTGCAGATTGTTATCAATTTCGAAGTGCAGCCGAGAAATTCTAAATGAGAAAGATTTCCTCCCATTTGTGGTGCGTTTGCAGCAGAACAGCCGCACAGAAGCAACGGTAAACACAAGCGAGTGATTGCTTGCTGCCACCTTCAAAACTTCAGCCTTAACAAACGTGCCAATTTATTTTCCATAGGACGCAGACCTGACGATCTGGCACAATTTCCTGCATGGAATCTGCAGGTTGACCTCCACGAACTCCCTTCGGCAAACTGTCCAGGTTAGACAAGCACAAAGCCACTGTGTGTTGTGCATGTGCAATGCTTCCAGCATTATTTGAATCTCTCGATTGATGGCCATCTTTTTCTAACCAAACGTGTGGACTTGCGACCAGGGGCGCAGCCAGGATTTTTCTAAGGGGGGGGGGGCTGAAGTTATAGAAGCAAAAAGCGTTGAAAAAGAAAAATTGCTTGTGATTAGAATAGCCAAGGCAAAACTGGGGAGTCCTTCCAACTAAACCGCCATCTTGTTTCTTCGATATTCTTTCATGGTACACTAGTACATTAAGTCAGGTCAAAATTAACTGTAGGCCTATACCTACACCACAGTGATCTCCTAAAAAGGCCAAGATAATTTGCAAGCTGTTAGCAAAGTATAAGAGTATACGCGTAAAGTAAAAATTGCGATAGTGCTCTAAGCAGCCATGACCCTTCATAAAAACAAAAGGGCTTGTACAAAATATAGATCGTGCTTGTGTAGATGATAAACATCGCATAGAGTACCCTAAGCAAAACTGCTGCGAAGTTCACATTTAAAAAAATGCAAACAGGGTGACACATTCATTCACAATATTAAAAAAAATAATTGACATGAGCTCTACACAACAATATATGCGGGAACGTCCATCCCACTCCTCCCTAGAGCACAGCGCTTCAAAAAAATTACAAGCAAAATCTGCAGCCTCCGCAAACCACAGGTGAAGGACTTAACAATCACTGGATGTGTTTTTAGCTGCAGAATCACTGTCAGCGTAATCAAACAGCTAAGTCTAGTTTAATACCAAAGTCTGATCGACGGCTTTCACTCGCAAATAAGTCCAAGAATTTCCTCCTTGTCGACGAGGCGCTTTGTATGCCATGCCATAAGAGCCAAGCCAGTGAGGCGGTTTCCAAGGTTGTTCTCATATAGGTCTTCTGGCGTCTAAGTGTGCCGAAACCTCGTTCAGCAGTAGATGTTGAAACAGGAAGTGTGGCTTGTATTTGAAGAAGATGCCTAGGTAGGCCTACTGTTCTGACACCCCGGTCAATAAAAACTTTTCGAGGCTGCTCGCCCTGATCTCTTTCATACGAAGATGAATGTCTTTTTAATTTCACCCCAAACTTGTCCGATTTCACTCAACACTTTTCGCGGACTAAACAGCGGCGTGCAACTGATTGGCAGAGCAGCGAATTCGTTCAGCCTGCAGCTAGCGGTCACTCACACCTCGCACTGCATATCTTCTGCGTGCGCACATTAGGCACAGGGTTCTCACAAATACAACTCCAAAAATCCCTAGAACAGGAGTCCTAACAAAAAATCCCTAAATCTGTGGTAGTGCAGCAAGTAGCAGGCATATTTTTGGGAATGCGAAAGATTTTTGTTAGAATTCTCCCGAACTTGCCCAAGAAAAAATTCCGACCTCCAAAAAAAAGTTCTTCATGTTCTTTTGGGAGCCGTTGTGCGCCATTTTTGCTCATATTTTCAGGGTTTTCTCAGATTTTCAGGGATTTTGTGAAAGTTTTCAGAGATTTTGCCCAGATTTCCACGGATTTTCATCAAATCAAAACTTTTGGTGGTGCGCCTGCACCCCCGCCTCCTACACCAGTGGTGCAACATAAAATCACAGTGCTGTGATAAATGTTCAGAATAGAACCAAATATGATCTCCAAAATAAACTGAGATAGTACATTTTACACATTTTCATACTTTTCCGAAAATACCTAAAAAGGGTCAGAAATTCCAACCTAGGGACAAAACCCCTAAAAATAAGAGCACTGATTAGGAAGGTCCCAGCTTTATGACGTATTAACTACACATCAATCGACCCTGATGGTAATTCAATATCCCTGATGGTAGTTCAGTAGCTTGTTTCCATGCTAGCAGAGCACGGTACACCCAGCTGTTGTTATAGATGGTAGTACAAAACACGCAGGAATGGAGAAAGTTGCTTCAATATTTCTCAAAGCTCGAAAATTCAAAACCACCTGTGTTGCTACGCCTTGTGGTACTGCTGAAGAACATTCTTCAATGCACCCGATCTCGACTTACAATGTTGGTGAAAAACTAAGAAAACAAACATATTCTGATTGCTAAGGTGGGGGGCTTGAGCCCCTTCAGCCCCCCTCTGGCTGCGCCTTTGCTTACGACTATCATGTCTACTCAGCTTAAAGAGGCTTCTGAAAATTTTCCAGATTTTGCAAAAACAGGTTGTTAACGTGCGATGCTTGATATGTAATGGTCAGCAGCAGAAGTCAGGTATGCCAGGTGCACGCTTCAGCCAGCACGGCAGTTGCTTCTCGTCTGCAGCTTCGGTGCCTTCAAAGTTTGTGTTCACCGTGCAATGTGTTGCGGGGCTGACGCCATGGACGTCGGAAGGGAAGGTCTTTGGTCCCCCTGGATTTTGAAAATTTCAGCAGAAAAGGTTGTTTTCTTAGTTTCGAGTGAGAAAAACCAAATTTCACCATTTTTGCTCCCACCCTTAGAAAAACGTTTGGAAAAATCCACTAATGCCCCCCCCCTGAAAAAATCCTTCCGACGCACATGACTGACGCCACTGTTGCGTGCTGTCGCTTAACGGACGCAACAATCGCGATTGCTTTGTTGCGTTTTCCCAGCTATTACGTCACAAGGAGGTAAACCCCGGCGATGCGACGGTCGGGATCTTAACAGCGGAAATTTCTCGGCGAGAAAAATGAGGTCGCAACACGTTCGGCTTCGTTTTCCAGTTGGATGGAGAAACTCGAAGCGGGGCGTGTGAAGCAAGACATGACGTCGTCGACTCCGTCACGAAAGCACGTGCAGTAATGACAGCCGTCCTCCACTGCAGCGTATCTGAGTGTAGTTGACAGTGCGCTGGGTCTGGAAGGTCATAATGATTCAGCAACGATGGATTCTCAGTGTTAGGGTTTCCGTATTAACTTCCTGTCGTTTGGTCCTTCGGACGATTTTGATGTAGGACTTTGCGAATTATCGACCAATGAGAATTCAATGTCATGTCTGTTTTGTTGCATTTCATCTTTTCTGTGGGATGGCCATAACGGTGGATAGCTTCAAATTCAACACTCGGTTTTGGTTTGCAATGTTCTTCACTGATGCACCAATTATAAAGCAGAGCATTTTACTGGAGCTTAGCGAAGCTATCTAAAAATGAGAACTTTCTAAAATTTAGAAGTCCCTGACAGATATCGGTGAGATTCTTAACGAACGAGATGATGTCATTTAAATCATTGGCATTTGTCTTTTTCCTTCTGATTCCAACCCACCGGACAGAGTTTCATTTTAACTTGGTTTACACAATCTCCGTCCAGATCAGTTCCTCGGGGGAGCTGGTGGACCCCAACGAGTGAAACCAGTTGCGACCCAGCACCCCCTGCGCAACTGTGCGGGGTGAAACTCCTGCAAAGATCCTTCTTTGACTGCGCCACTTGTTTTCCTTTTCCACAAGGCCTTTTCGTTCACTGTGCTGTGTTTTATTGCTGGGTTGCGGAGTCGGAGGTTTTTGGGTGGAGTCGGATACCTGAGAACACCAGGAGTCGGATTTTTTTATCGGACTCCAGAAGTCCAATTGAATCATTTTGTTATATCGCGCTCCTAAGTTAGGAATTCTAACTCATGCCTGTTGACATGGTACATTTTCTTTTGAAACTTTTATTGAAACAGAGAATTCTTGCTGTGCACCACGATTTCCATTGATTGTTAGTTGCTACAAAATTGCTGACAGTCAAACTTCATTCATGTTATGCTAAGAAGGAGTCGGACATTTTTGGAAAGGTCGGACATTTCACCTCCGACTCCGCACCTCTGTTGTATTGTTAGCTTTGAATGGACAGCTGCCATGGTAACCGTTTTGTTTTGTTGCCCTGGCAGACTGCTTATTTTGGAAACGTAATATGTTACCCCTTATCGCCAATAAGCTGCTACTACTTAGCAGCAAACCTAACCAACGCAATGGTGTTGGCGCTTTTGCCGATCTGGAGGCTTGACCAAAATGGAAGGCACTTGAAAGGAGCGACCGAATCGAGTCAATCGATTTTGGCAAAAGCACCCCGTTAAGCGATGAGACTTCCGTTGCATTCACCCCGCACAGCACAGCAGGCAGAACGCCAACAATGCATTGAGTACAGAAAATTGAAAAATCGCCCGGAACGTTTTACGCGATTCTGTCATCTGAAGGGAGCTTCAGCTACGAGTGCTTCACGTGAAATATACAGTTCGGCATTGTTACGTTGCGCGCGTGAATTGTCTAGCATCGTTACCAGGGGCAACTGCTTGGTTGTATCCTCTTTGTATTGAAGAGTGTCAGAAATACAGGCATTTGTATTTCTCACACAAGTTCCGACAAATGGCGTTTTTTTGTTTTTAATGTGTCAATCTCTTTGATCATTTGTTTCATCCTGTGGGCCTGAGACGTATGTTTATAAGCAAAATTCTTCCAGTAATGGGTGTGCATTGAGGAACTAGATATTGAATTTATGCATGAGAATGTTTGTCAGATAGGCCCGCCACTACAACGATAACACTTGTGAGGTTGTGAGGCATGACAAGAGATAGAGCTGTGTATTTTTTTTTACTTTGTTTAAATATTATTCGAAATTGTACAACCATGCAGGGATGCGCGAACAGCGGGAAGGGGGGTCAGTAAAGGAGTTGAGGGCAATGAAAACTTATAAAAATCAAATCGTTACCAGAAATTCTTGTTTCTGTTCAGCAACGATGTTAACGTCAAAAATAATGCCAGAAATTATAGAAAACCGTTCTGAAGTTACAAGCTGCGCGAATAGCTGAAATAAATTTGTTTCAATTCGATCTTGGTAAACCATGAAATTACTTAAGATAATTTTATAAAAAGGCACCTCCGCCCAATTTCCCCCTAAGGGCAGGGGGCAATGCACCCGCTTTCTGACGTCCGTGCAACCATGCAGTTGGAATCATCATGCAAATCATCACGTATGATATATCCTTGTGACACAATTAGCATTGCCATTAAAAATGAAACCAAGCATACGAGACACCATCGTAACATGAAGTGTTTTTTACTCTTTGATCCAACTTTGAACAAGCAAATTTAAGATGTCTTGGTTTTTGTTCACTCAGTTGTCCGCTTTCTTTTGATGATGGTATTCATATTCGAATGATAATAATTTTACGAATGATGAAAACAATGCATTTAATACTTTTCAACACTACGTCTCCACCATACTCGCGTCCCCCTTGCGAATCATTCATGCCCCCGGTTAAACAGCCCAGGCCTCGAGATCGAGAGAATTGGGATATATTTTGAAGACTACATGACGCAAATTATATCACTAGGCTAGCAGGAATTGGCCAGCCTACTAGCGGGTGAAGAGAGAAAGGGTGCAAGGCCTTAGATGACAATAGCAGTGTTTCATTTCTCTTGGGTCAATTAACTTAGATTCGCATACCCCCTCTCAGGCAAGTTCCCATCGTATCCATACAGCACATGTGAGTAACCTCACAATACGAAAAAGCGTCTAGTTTTAAGAATTTCTAATAAAATGTATTTTTGTAATTTCACTCTTTGGATGCACTGGGCCGTCGTCCCTGTTCGTCACCCCCTCTATGCCTCTCTGATTGTTACGTTGCATGCGTGAATTGTCAAAGACACAGTGCTTTATTCAGGACAGTAATTGCGACTGCTGTTAAGGTGTAAAGTTCAACTTTTCAACTTCAAAAGGATAAGTCTCCGCTAGCCGCTATCAGTAGGGTCAAAATTCGGGGGGCAAAAATGTTTGACTTAAGGCGAGCAACAGTATTTTTGTTTGGGACGTCGCTTTTGAGAGCACAAAACGACTAGATATGTTAAACATTTTGTAGGGACATGGTCCCTTGGTCCCCATCTGGCTAGGCGAATGGCTGCTATGACTTGCTAAAGCACGCGGACCACTCTCAAAATTACAGCCCAATACGGTACATTTGTTCGCAGCAACAATCCTAGGAAAGGATCCACGATGAACTCTTGACAGAGTTACAAAAGTTAATTTCGCACTTGCGGGGGCGTCGTGTGATATCGTAACGTGTCTAGAAGGAGGGTCATGGTGTTTTACAAACATTCACAGTACCAGGGAGTTAACGCTAATTCATCTGCTTGGATGCAACAACAATGGTGGTTATCCCTGGTAACAACTCAGATGCTACCACAAATACAATAAACAAAGCAGGTTAACGCAAGCCAGTACGCTGACAGCTGAATTTCTTCGTGGTAGATATGTCACTGCCAATTCAACTTAACGTAGCAGCACTAACTCTAAAGGTGACTTCACACAATCCGGTTACGGCTTACGAACCGGCTTATGTCCAACGGCGGTCCTCACACATGCAACAACACAGTGGCGGATCCAGACCAGGCGTTTGGGGGGTGCAGTCAAATTGGGGGCGCCAAGAAGGTCTTCACTTGCTTAAATACCAAAGTTTGTCTGCGACAATCGTTGGGTGTAACACAAAAGTGGTTGCCTTTTGTAGGCCAAAAAGTGGTTATTTTTGTTGGTCGAACTATGCGATTTTTCAGGGAAAAACCACAGTTTGAAAGCGCTTTGTATCATTAATTCAGAATAGGTTTGAATCGGGTCCCAAACAGTGGGTCTCGTTTTTTGCAAGCTACACAGATCTCGTATATCTACAAACTGTATTTAAAAGGTATAACAGCATACTGCGTGCAAGCGTTTGCGACTGTTTTGGTTATCCCTAGCGAAATCAGTGAAGAACAGTGTGTGAAACGCATTTCCGACCTGGTTAGGAGCACAACGGTTCTTCTTAGGCTTGGAAGTGACAACTCATGTCCCACCATAGGACTCAAATAAAAAGTTAAATGACGATCACGTTTCCAAGCGACTCTTGTGCATTTACATGTACATGATAAACTTATTTATTGCTGAAGCGACAATTCAAAAACAACACGTGAATAAAAGGCATTTGCAAGGACACTACTCCCATTTTAGGTAGCTTTGCTGGCTATCGTGAAAAACAATCTCATAATCGCATGATAGATTCACACTGGGTTTTAAGCATATTGCCCTAAAATACATTTAACGCCACTTATAAAAGTAGATTTTCAATCAAGTCTTTAACACCGTTCCACATTTTGCGACATTGGATTCAGGGACGTCGGTAGGGCAGGGGGGCAGAAAGAAAGTTGAGGGCAATATAAACTTATGAAAAACAAAAAATCGTTTCCAATTATCAGGCCCGTTGGCTAACTACGAGGGACGCAGAGGGCTTAGCCTCCGCTGAAAAAATGTTTGCCCCTCCCTGGAAAAATGTGTTGGACATAGTTTAAAAAATGGCCGCTGTCAGTAAACTCTTCGCCTCCCCTGGTCTCCCAATCTGTTTAGGGCCTGCCAATTATGCTTGTTACAGTTCAACAATAACGTTGACTTCAAAAATAATAAAACGAACTACAGACAACCTGTTTCAATTCGATCTTGATAAATCATAAAATTAAGTATGAAAAGACACCTTTTCCCCGTTGTCCTTCGTTTGAAAGGTCAGAGATTCAATGCTACTGCTCTCCGACGTCCCTGCTTGCCGCTATCAGCAGTCACTGTCTAGCTACATTACCTGCCAAAATGTCTGCGTTCAAGTCACATGTGACAAAACGCCTAATATCGTAACTTGAAGCGAACATTTGAAGATTTGTTGCCGTGTTATTATTACACGATAAAGACCAATAGTAAAACAATTCGCGCACAAGTTTGGCAACTTGCCCCTGCAGGCAGGAGAGTAGCCATCCCAAAAATTAGGGGGATCCAAAAAATTTGGTGGGGGCCAAAACGTTTGATTTCAGGCGAATAACACTATTTTGTTTGTGATACCGTCTCAAAGCACAAATGACTATGTGTTCTAACAATCTGTGGGGACATGGCCCCTAGCTCCCCCTGGCTACGTCTATGCCTGTAGGAAAAGGAGCGGACATGAGTGAACTGCAAGCTCAGCACTGCATAACACCAGAACAGTGAACCTGGCTCTTGCGCTGTGTGAGTGTCGTGCCGGCAAATAAACTGTTATTACAAGAAATAAACCAATTAATCGGAATTGAGCTGCTGACGTCAAATTTTCTAGAAACTTTTAGTTCTTAGTCTCAATTTCCATAGAGGGGCAAATGCCCGTTGTGACCCCGGGGCAGATCCAATGAATAAGGTTAAGAGGGCGATTTCAATAATATTTGTCAGTCAAGTCTCATTACGGGTTCACTACTTTAAGATGAAGTATACTTCACAAAACCGGACGTGTGGCCTAGTGGTTAGAGCGCTCGCTTCATGTCTGGTAGGTCGTTGTTCGTGTGGTTCGAATCTCGGCCTGGTCGTGCCAAGACCTTAAAAATTGGAACTTGCT
>JGI24159J19872_10007869_pt1 | contig 13958 bp, 5 predicted proteins | sample Ectturendosymbi4_FD_19872 | JGI IMG/M metagenome (IMG submission 19872) | reverse complement strand
TATTGACAGTGGCAACAGAATTCGCTTTAATCAATCTGAGTATGACTAACTTCAACTTACAGAAATGTGACGAAACAGATCTGAAGGAATCTGCCTACATTACACAAAGTTTCTGAAACAAAACCAGCCCACTAGTTACCACGGCCAACGAGCACGCCTTTGTGGCTCGCTTACAAAGAGCAATGATAGCTTCTCTTTCAGTTATTGAACCTCAAAATAATGTACATTATTTTGTCACAGGATGCCAAGTCAAGTCTTCGATTACAATGCGCCATTGCTGGCAAATCAATGTTGCCATTTTAGCTGTTTTGCTGCTACATCTAGCAGGTTCTTTTCAATGTTAGCTGGAAATTTTTCAATCTAGCAGTGAGCTGATTTTCTAGCAGGATTTTGAAAAGCGTTTAGCAGGTTTAGCAGGTAACAAATTTCTGGCCAAATATTTGTTCCAACAATTTTTAGAGATGAAAACTTTTTAATAAAAAATTCTTTACCTTCGTTCTGACGCTTCATATTGGTGAACACAAAGACCACCAGGCACAACTAGCCTTTAATCATTTGGACGCATAAATATACCATTCATTGCTATTACCATTGGAGTTTCTATTATGCCGCAGCGAAGCTGCTTCAAGAAGGTAATTGCATAATAATACCAAGCAACTGGGTGGCTTGGTGAAGTCTAAATGATTTGATTTTGTGCTTAGTGAGCGCATTGGGTTTAAAAGACTACATTGGCAGAATTGGTTTTTATCCCACGACGCATATGATTTTTCTAAGAGATTTAGTTATGCCAGGAAGTCGTAGGTGTAATGTCTGGTCTGTTGATAATGAGTGCAAGATCAAACATTGATACAGAGCTTTACAAGTTTATTTTAAACACCTCAAAAAGAGCAGTTTTTTAAGCAGAATTTCACTATTTTTAGCAGATTTTAGCTGAAAATTTGTGACATGGTTTTTAGCAGGATCTAGCAGTTTTTCGTGACACGATCTAGCAGGTTTAGGTGAGAACCATCTGGCAATGCTAGCGAGGTAGCTATCTCGTCTGACACAATGGCAGGCTGGCAGCACGGAAGTAAACATGCAGAAGTCTGGTAACAATGTCCCATGTCCCCATGAGAACAGAATCAGAATAAGTGACCTCCTTTTCGCGTCGACGTTACTGTTTGTGACGGAGATCACGAAGAACGCCCTCAGTTTACGACTTGTCGAACTCAGGATTTGTCTGCTAATATGTTGAACTGAAAGAAAAACCGGACTTCAGCAACACCATGTCAAAATGCGCAAGTACGGAACATGGAAGATTTTGTTCCATTCCATGCATCAAATCTTCCATTCCATACTTGGGCATTTTGACATTGACATGGTGGAATATTCCATACCGATTTTTTTCCTTCCATTCCATAGTATGCCCTGGGTGTAATCGCAAGTTAATGCGCTGAAAACTATCAAAAGTAAATTGGTGACCACGCTAGTGATAATAAAAATTTCATTTTTGTGAATTGTTTATATCTGTCTGCTTTGTGCCGAGTGCATGTGTCATTGCGTACGTCATAGTTGCTGTCTTCACACTTACTGTTGTCATTATCTTTTTACGTAGTCATTTTCAGGAAAAACGTGTTTTAATCAGAAACTGCACTACTTTCAATTAAAAACGAAGTCAATGGTGTCAGTAACATCAAGTGCTACAAGCGCTAGAGAGAAATTTTACACCAGGATCCACAAAAACATCTCGAAATGTAAATAGAAGATAATTCTGCATGTATCGCTTGTTTACAGCAAATTTTACGTTTATTTGAAATATTATCGGTTTTTGCCAATCAATCGTCACACTTTACGAACACGGATAAATGAGCGGTGAAAGCAAATGAATCCGACCATGCTGCGATCGGTGCCGTTTTGTTTACATTCGAAAATTTTTGGAAAAATTTATTTTTCTAAGTCGCCGGGAGTAGGAAGATGTAAGATCCGCATGTAGCTCGCAGCTTATAAATAGATATCTTAGGTTAAACACTGATGATTTTTAAATCCCTAGAGCTCTATTTTATCGTATCCAGTTGCTCGGATATTCCGGAAGTTCTGCATTACTGATTTGCGATATTCTGTTTGCTGTGAAACGCACGTGAAACTTTCACTGCATCACTGGGTTTGTTTGCACGCAACCCCATTCACCGATCAATCTGATTACTTGAATATCAGATTTTTGTGCCACTGATCTATTTTTAAAAGGACAAGCACACAGCACGCTTTCTGTGCAGGCTTTGTACTGGGCGCCGGCACAGCAATGTTCGGAAAAGAAGCGGCCATGGCGTGCACGGTGGCAGTGGAAGAATCAATAACGGAACATTATAACAAGTTCGTAGCTATGGTTGTGTCGCGACGCTTGTTAACTGCAAGTTTAAGTATGTTGTCCATTCGTGCTTTGAAAGTGCGGCAGCCTGCCAGGAAAAAAGTTTTGACTCATTGACAACCCTTAGAAGCAACTTATTTTGTGGAATATTCTTCACTGGTTTTCAAACCGCACGTCGTTTTGGATTCTCAGACAACCTTTTTTCATTGCCTCTCTCAGGTTTATCACTCTTCAAATCACCTGGTGTGGAACAATTCCTGAAAGATACCTTGTCTGCTTTAACAAGAAAGTTTTGCTTTCAGGCTACTCCGTCACTTTAAAATATAAATGCCCGAGTTCTTTTCATCGCAGACAAATTCGCGAATTGCTCGACTTCGACCCGGACCTGGACAGAGAAAGACGCACCGAGTTGTTGGAGACAATCAAACGCTTCCGCGACGAAGAGATGGAGCACCATGATACAGGCTTGGAACATGACGCTGAAGCCACCCCAGGCTACACGCTGCTTAAGTCGGGTATCCAGCTGGGATGTACAGCCGCAATATGGCTGTCAGAGCGTGTTTAGGTGCGCAAGAGTTGATGTGTTGTTGCAATGGAAGCCTGCGCGTTGTGGGAATGCGCCCTTCTTTGAAAGGTGCCGCCTTCAGCGCATGGCCGGCCGGTCAAGTATTTACTGTCCCAAGCAAAAGCCGGGGTAGACCAGTTCAGTGTGTGGTGGAAGTACAGCTATTTAGCATTTCACTAAAAATACATTTTTCACAGTTAGGTGCAAGATTTACTGATATGCATTTTAACGACCTTTCGTCGGCGAAAGCACAAGGTAATTTATCGCTGCCGCTCTATGACGTCAGAGAAACATTGTTGACCCGCCATGGACCACCGCACCACGCCACGTAATTGTTTGATGTTCAAACAAGAAAGTGCGCCCGTCGTTTTGTCCGCCTCTCACTGCGCGTTCATCACCAAATCGTGGAATGAAACATCTTAATGCTTCAACAACGGCAAGAGTGTTTCCCAGGGGTGTGCAGAGTGGGCGACGGCCTTGGGCATCCAAGGCAAGGGGGATCCAAACAGTAAAATTACAATTTATGAACATGCTGTAACAGGATGCTTCTTCATATTGTAAAGCTACTAACACTTTCTGCATTGATCTGATGGAAACATGCCTGCGGAGGGATGCAAATGTATGTGAAGTGACCCGAGAGGGAGATGAAGCACTGCCATCGTTAGCTTAAAAGGGCTTACACCAGGGGTCTCAAACTCCAATTGCTCCGAGAGCCAAAGGCGGACTTATGAAGTAACCAGAGGGCCGCATTATGACGCAACAATGGCGGTACCGGAACCTTACTAGAAACAGCTTTCACAACTTACTTCCCGCGGAAGGTATCATGAGTTATGCAAATCATTTCTAACCGTCTCTACGGTCGTTTAAAAGAAACTTGTTCACTTGCTGGACGAACACTTTGAACACCGGTAAATAAACTATGAAACAAACGTTACCTATTTAAAAACACCCGAAAAGCATCGTGGACCGCCTAAAATGCCCTCGCGAACCACGTGCGGGCCGCGTGTTTGAGACCCCTGCCTCGCACCCTATCTCCCCCCTCTGTAGGCAGGCTGGCCAATTCCTGCTCATCTATTGTTCGTCTGTGACCTGTAATTTTCAAAATTTCTCTCGATACTCTACAGCAGGAGTTCCCAACCTTTCTCTTACCATGTACCCCTTCAGCATTTCGACAGATTAACATGTACCCCTGAAATTTCTTAGGACAAAATATTTCATCATGGTTATTCTTAGATATATTCAACAATAAGCATACAATGACTTTTGAAAATAATATCAACTGACATATGTATAAATATTTGGAAACAAATAATACGTAAATATATTTTTATCTCCTATTGCTAACCTTAAAGGTACCACTTCGGATAGGCAAATGTACCCCTGGGGGTGCATGTACCCCAGGTTGGGAACCCCTGCTCTACAGCCTGGGTTGTTAAACTGGGGGATGTGAAAGGTTCGCAAGGGAGGCGTAAGTATGGCAGCGAAATATTGTAGAAAATTATTAAATTGATTGTTTTTATCATTCGCAAATTCATTATCAATTTACCATAAACGCCACAATCAAAACAAGGTGGACAAAAACTGAGACCTCTTAAAACTTGTTTGTTCAAACTGGGTTTATGAATAAAGAACGCTTTGTTTCGATGGTGCCTTGTCTGCTTGGTTTCGTCTTCGATGGCAATGCGAATTGTGTCATGAAGATATGTCATGCGTGAAGGTATGGCGATAGATTCTTCGCTGTCAATTGTTGTAGAAAATCTTGGATTTGATCAGAATAAATGCAATATCTAGTTCGTCAATGCATACCCATCACTAGAAGCATTTTGCTTTGTAAACATGTGCCTCATGTTACAAAAGCAGACCTATTGAGGCGTTTAACGCTAGGTTTTAATGAGTTGAACCTCAACACATCTGAACAAAACAAGGAGTAAAGAAACGACGAAAAACTAAAATTCAAACATCACTGAAAAGTTGAGTATCATTTCCCGACTGAAAAGTGCAGAGCAAAACGGTAACACGCCTCTATCTAACCAGTGCCGCGCCATCAGGCGCGTAGCCAGGGTAGGGCAATTCCGACAGTTGAACCAAAAATTTCCAGGTAGTGAAGTATTTATGTGTAAGCCAAATTACTATTTCAGTGCACGTTCAACAAAATGCTTAGGAACCTATCCTACTTCAGTTTGTAGTCGAACCTCATCAAAGCAGTATGTTTTACCAATTGTCCATGATTAAGCAAACGTTGTGTAGTGTAAATGCTGAAGAAATCATATTATGGCTGAGCTTTACTTGAGCTTTGAGCTCCGTGTGGACGTTGGTGATGATGAAATACAAACTTCAAACGTGTGTCTAACCGAAAGTAAAAACAAGGAGCAATCCTTTTCACAGCTGTTTCTGGCGCATCAGCTTCTTTTATCCCGTCTAATGGTTATGAAAACATCATTTCAATCATCGCAAAAATTCCTCTATCTCTGGCGTGCTTCAAATACTGTATACCTTGCCTTTGTCTCCAGCATCAGCTGTAGCCTTAAATGAATATCGTAGATGTTTGTTTTTGTGCAGTTTTAAACCTAAATGCGTTAATATGGCGATGATATACATTTTACATGCCTTGAAGCTTAAACTTTGGCTAAGAAGCAATTCAGTTTCAAAGTTTTATTTACTCCGCAATGAGGCCATAGACACTGTTTAACAATAGCATTCATTCTAGGTATTTATTTATAGGCATACCATACGACCCGTTTTAGCCGGGACAGTCCCGGTTTAAAGGCTATGGTCCGGTCACTCAACCAGAAAGTCCCGGTTAGGCATTCAGTCAGCCAACATGTGATCTGATAACAGGAGCAGAATGCTGGGGCAGAATGTAAAAGCCCTTATCACCTCTAAAATTAATACTGGCTTCCTGCTGTGGTTGTTACGAAAAAATAAAATCGAATTAAGACTTCTTGAAGAAAGTATTATCTACAGAAAGGTATGACTGGCCGAATGTGTAAATTTACATATGCTTTAACATTGCTTTGTTTCTTAGTGAGTTGATGATGCCTACATCGTAGGCGAAATATATACTATGTAAGATCTTAGTGTCTGATTCTTTGCTGAGAAAGGATTTCTTTCCACAGGCAGTAAAATGTGTTGTTTTAGTTTTTCTTGGTGTCTTAACCATAGGAATCCAAAATAGCCACATCCTCCAAGTAAGATATAAACAAGGCCAGATTTAACTGACGCGAGGCCCACTAGGCTAATCCACTTGTGAGACCCCCTTTCCCACTGTTACGAGGAAAAAAAGGAAAAGCGTTAATCAATTTGCGCAAAGCCGAAAGTGACGATATTGAGCCTCTGAAAGTACGGTCGATAAGAAATTGTAAATCATTACTAGAGTGCCCAGCGATCACTGTGCTTGTTGCTGCCTTCGACGCAAAAGCGTTCAATAATACGGTATTGTTGAAATCGTACTTGGCCTGGCCGGAACAGGATTATTAGTTTCTTAAAAATATTTGACAAAGCACTTTTTTTATAAGTTTCACATCTGTTTTTTCTTATCTGTGCCCTCAAAAAAACAGATGGCGGCATAAAGATGTTAAAGCGGCACCATGGCGGCATAAAGATGTTAAAGCACAACAGTTGTAACGTGACGAACACTTTACGACTCTCTTACCACGGCTGTAAAAATCTCACACATGGGGAAGTCGGGATACAGTCGACGCTTTTTTTGCATTTTCAATCACTGCCACTTTAATTTAAGCTCAAAAGTTGTCACGCAATAAAGCAACTCTATATACTCCATATCATGCCAAAACATTAAAACAACGCCCTTCAGAAAAATTTTACAACGAACTTAAAAAAGGTACTTTTTCTGTCGAATGTGCCGCATGCCTTGGGCACACTCGACATAAGTATCGGGTAGTCTTGAACGATCAATAAAAAGTTGGGTTGCATGCATTGCACAATGTTCACGTGGTATCCCATGTCAAACAGGCACTTGCTGATTGCCTTTCCACTTTTTTCACATTCTAATTACCCACTATCACAATGTATGTGGAAAGAAGTCCTTTCTCAGCAAAGAATCAGACAATTTAAGATCTTACAGAGTATGTATTTCGCCTACGATGTAGGCATCATCAGCTCTTAGCAAAACAACTTTGTATGATTGCCAAACATTAAATGAAACCAATGCAGTATGCTGAAAGAACTGCTTTACCATACAAATATAATGTGCCTCTAAGCACATAATAAACCTAAAAATGCTCATAGCTTAGAATTATTCTGTACTGCATTTCAATATAACCCCTCAAGCTTTTCCTTGCTTAGACTGACATAGTGGCTATGTGTTGAGTTTGCCCCATATTTTTTTGTCGGATATGCCCATGCATAACTAAAAAATAAAATGAAGAAGTACCATCTCAGCTTAAAAAGAATTTGAAATCTGGCATCATCAAATAATGTTGCATTGCCCTGACTACAACGTCACAAAAACTCAAAACAGAATATGTTAACGTGGGCAAGACCCAAATCTAAATGCAATTTTATAAATTACTTTTGGGTAGCAAAACACAACCTGCTCTGTAACTTGTAACAACGGCTGCCTATCAACGAAAAATTCACTTTAGTATCACGACTGGTATGACACTAAATCACCATGGAAACTTCAAAGTTTGCAACTTTTTGAATAAATCAAAAAAGACGACTGTGCCCCTAGGTCTACTGTGCCCCACCTTCGCCTACGAGCAAAACACGTCAAGTAAAACGCACCCAAATGATTGCAACTGGTAGGTTCAAGATTCGTGTTTGTTTCTTTTTCAGACTGCTAAGAATTAAACGCAACAAAACCGGCGGGCGAAAAGATGTGTGGTTTAAACCAAAACCGTCGCCAGGTCTTCAACAGGGGGCTTGATATTCTGAAAATTTGATAAAATATCCACTGATTTATAGCGTTCCACATTTCTGTTTGGAGGGGCTGAGAACACCAATGCTCCCTCGTGGCAATGGGACTGGTTTAAACTACCCTTATGCTGTCATTATTGAAATACGTAGACTATCAAGAAATCAAAACTGCAATCGACGAATCAAGTAAGGCTGAACATAGCACAGTAAACAATTAAAAATATTTTGTCCAGGTCTTCTTCATAGCAAAATCATCTAGGAATTCATTAAAATTTGTTTGCCTAATTTTGCCACTTTTAATGCACCCAGTGCTTAGAGTGGACAACCTCTCCTGGAACATTGCGACCCTTTAATTTATTTTTAGTTCTTTTGAATCTTGAACCAGACCTTGCTCCCGAGCAGTTAGTGATCATCTAGCGAAGAAATAAGGGTCCACGTGGTTGGACAAATTAAGAACAATTAATCCAGTGTTTTTTTAAGGTTTTTAAAAGGGTGTCGTGATTGAGCTTTAGGGTGTCAACACCATGTTCCCTTCTGCAGTATGTCTGATACTTTTAACTGATTTTCACAAAAACGCAAGTTTCCGTCCAGGTATGCTTAATTATTTGAATACGACATTTACTTTTGGCAAACAAACAAAGACAATTTCATAAATAGAAAGGTTCAATGTAGGCCTTACATACTCATTCATTCACTCATTTTAGTGCCCGCTTTTCCTTTGGGGATATTCACGGGGGCAGCAGCCCTAGGAGGGCCCGAAATACCTCACGATCAACCGCATGCAATCTCAGATAGTTCTGTTGTTTCCACACCAAGACGGGACCAAGCAAGGTCGGAGATATAGTCACTCCACCTGGGCCTTTTTCCAGTGGGTGCAGACTGTAGCCGAAAGGACTTAGTTCGCAATTTCTTCCTGGGATATTCTGGATTACATGGCCGAACTAACACAGCTGGGATATCTCGATTCGGAGAAGTGGTTTGACATTCCGGGTTTCACGGGTTTCAAACCTGTGCTCCTTGCCACGAAGTGTCACACCGAGAACTCTTCGCAAATATCCAATCTCTTCTGTTTGTTCTTTTGACAGTATTCTTTCAGTCGTCACCTAAGATTCATGACCACGGGCAGAGGCGAATTTTCATTTTCGAGGTCCTAGGCTATTTTAAAGTGGGGGCCCTTCTTGAAGGTTTGCGACGATTGATGTCATACAAATTAGCACTACCGGTACATGTGCTCGCTACAATCACTGAACAAGTTGTTTCAATTTAAAAACATTAGTCTGAATTCCCTCGATATCAGGAACAAAAACAGTCACAATGCAACTAAGGAAAAAGCCAGCGGTGAAGTTATCTGACAACACTCCCATTACACATTTATTGAGTTCCCTGTGCAATTGCACGGTTTGCAAGTGTCAAGAGCTGGCTCTGAGTAAAGCACCTGCATATCTTGCGGCACCTATAATAGCCTGTTACTGTACATATAGCCGGCAATCAACGAGACTTTTTGTTTGCCAAATCGCTGATAATTTTAATGTACTTCATCTTTCTAGCTAAAGCATGTTCAACAAACAGAATCGCAAGACTTTGCAACATGCCCTCCCAAAACAAACCTGCTAAGAATTTTACTGGTGCTTTATGTCAATTTTCATCTGTTATAAAATTAACGGAAGGAACAGTCCGACTCGAAACAACGTCAGTGACTGACGACTTCATTGACTGGTCCTCCCGAACAAAATTCTTGGCTGTGCTACAGGTAAACTGAAACTGGTCATTTCGTACCTCGGTGCCTCAATGACTAAGAGTAAGTCAGGGTAGATTGTGTGATCTAGCTTTGATGAGAAAAGGGGCATTTTTGTGTAATTTGACCGAAAAAGGCTAGGTATAGTTAATGTTTCGATGGAATTCTGTTTTTCGAACACAAGTGGAACATGACTTGCATTAAATAAATTACTATGCAATTCAAATTGAATGTATATCTTTTTAAGAGAAATAGTCGCTTTCAGTTGCAATATGTTGTTTGATCTTTTCGTAAGATATACAGCAACACTATGTAGGTCTATCAATTATGAGAACGTTATTATTTGAATTCTCTGATATTCTTCATAACAAAAATAAATGAGTATAGAAGTATGTTATGGTCCTCATGGATAATTTATATTTTATTTTCTTAAAATTTCAAAGCGAAAATGAACACAAATATTTTCCGTTTTAAAACATTTATTTTCTTAGTGGTTTAACTTTTGTAAAAATTGTGCCTGTATATAATACATAAATGATTAGAAAGGGCGCATGCTTCAACTTTGCCACTAGCGCCATTCCCCAAAAATATGCCACTACATTTTGGGCCAACACTTTGAGAGCCAAAGTGGGTTTCTGAGTTTTGGGTAGTGGTCCCCTACCGTGACCAGTGAGCTCCCTTCAGCTAAGCTTCGCCCGCCTGGCTCAAACCTTTTATTACGCCACTGCCAGTGGGGTACTTTCGTTCAGCCCCGGTCTATCTCTTGTTGCTTTCAATGGATAAGATACGGGGTAAAGGCAAGACTAGCCTGCACTGTAGCTAAGGCTGCAGATATTAACAAAAGATAGTGAATCTCTGGATGTCGTGGATGTCCATACTAGATAAAAAAACAAAAACGCTCCGAAAAATCGCAAATTAAAGAATACTAAATGTCAAAATGTCAACGAAAGGGGACCCAGTTTTTACATTTAGCTTGCCAGGACGGGTGGCTCGCCCCCTTGCCCCCTCCCCGTCAGTTACGCCACTGCTCACTGGCCTCGTGTTATCTGAAAAATGGCGTCAGGCATTTTGTTCCACACATTATAGGCCTACGTATATAACCAAGTCTCAACGCCATAAAAAGAGAATGCTCATCGTCATTCACTTTAATCCTTCGCGCTCATTCTTCTATATAGAGATCTTTTGTTAGCGGCATAGTAAAAAAGCGCGCGTTGAACCAAACAAAAATACAAATATATTTGCTTACAAAGATGCTGGAAATTGTCCTTACTCCCGAAATTTTGGGGCCCCCAAAAATCGGGGCTCAAGGCTTAAGCCTTTTCAGCCTAGTGGTAAATCCGCGCCTGACCACGGGTGAGGATCAAAACAAAGACCGATTTAAAAGCTGAAACCTTTGCGGTCTTTGAAAGCACCCGTTTCGTCACCACGGAGCAATAAATCTCACGCAGGACCAGGGGCGGATCCAAAGGGGGACGACTGGGGCGATCGCTCCCCCTAAAAACTACGAAAGTATCTTTATTCACCACAATTTTTTACAATTCGGAAAACAACATTTGCGATATAAGTCCATTCTATCGTCTATTGTTTTGTCACAGCAGTGTTGTGAAGTATACTTCATCTCTCTTACAGTAGTGAACCCGTAGTGGGACTTGAATGCCAAATATCACTGTAATCGCCCCCCTAAACTTACTGGTTTGATCCGCCCCTGCGCAGAACTGCGTTAGCTTTACTAATCCGTGTATCCGCGTTAGCTTTACTAATCCAAAATCCGTAGCTTTACTAATCCTGCGTTAGCTTTACTAATCCCTGTATTAATCCCTTTGTTCCGACTTCCGTCACTTGTGAATACCACCCCAAGGTACACGAACGTCTCCACCTGCTGCAGTGTATTTTCGCTCACGTGCAGAATGCACTGTCTTGGCCGTCTTAAGAGACACAATACCTCAAATCTTTAGTGTTGATTTTCGTTCCTACTTGGTCGCACGCAGCAGAAAATCGATCAAATCAAATGCGTGCTGAAGACCTGCTGAGAAGATCCACGCGTGCAGTAGGCTACTAATTCGTCCGCAAAAAGCAAATGATTCATCCTGCAGTTCCCAACAGTGACACCGTCGCCGACGCGTCAATGACTGGCTATCCAATAGACCAGGGCTCTCCCAAATTTTTGGGAGAGGACCACATAAGCTATTGCAAAACAGTTCGAGAACCGGACATCTTGCATAATGATATTTTTTCGGGATATGTTCCATTCTACCAAACCAACAGATTTTTCGTAAATATATTATTTTTTCATTGTTGGCAAAATGCATTGCGGCAGTGTGAAATGGCTTCACAGATCGAATTTGGCCCGCGAGCCGTTGTGTAAAGAGCCCTGATATAGAGCGAAAAGTGGTGACAATAGACACCATTGCCGGAGTCCAACACCAAAGCTGAACGGTTGTGATTTAACTCCGTCGACACGGACACAATTTTCTGAGCAGGAATACAGTTACTTGACGGCCAGCGAGAGGCACCAGTCAACACCGTACTCCCATAACACTCACAGAACTTTTCACGAGGAACCCGGCAATCTACTTTCCATACTTTTCCGAGGTCGACAAAAATGCCTATACTTCTTTGGCATGCTCGCAGGATTTCTGGAAAATTTACTGGAGTGGAAATTTGTTCTGTGGTGCTGCGGCAGCAACGAAAACCGTATCATCCAGCTTTGGTTCAATTATTTCCGTGGCATCATGGCATGCACTCTTTCTGGGAGACTAAACAAAGAGATGCCGCGGTAGTTTCATTCACTCCTGCCTCCGTTTTTGTGTATGGAGATCATCAATTTGCCAATCTTTCGGTGCCCTTCCAAACGCCATGCCACTTGACACACAACCATCCGGCGTTCCAAGTTCCCCAAATTCACTATCAAATTTTCGCAGTTGGCTTTAAGCTCGGATTTAGCAGCGGCATCAGAGAGCTTATTGATGCATAGTTCTACGGAAGCTTTCATCTGTGCAAATATCCCGATTGAAAAACTTTGCTCAGTTCTGTCAGGTGAGGTGCCAATGTTGACAAAAGGAAAGCAACATGTTGAAATTTTTTGTTTTCATAAGTCTCAGTAAAACAATGCACATTGCATCATGTTTATCTTCTGACAGCTACTTCAGTGCGGCCCAAATAGCCAAAATCTCACTCCTAATTCTCACTGCTGCCTCACTCGATAACCACCTTGTTTTGAATGCGCATTGCAACTGTTGACTTTTTGTCCTGGTTGTAGCTTGATGCATCGCCAGGCAAGCCGATCGCAACGGTGAAACAGTAAAACACTTCCATAATTGCAGTGATTTTTTTGCAAAGTGTTTTCACAGTTTTGCACACCGTGCTGTACAAATCTGCAGCAGTATAGTAAGAGGCCGAAGCGAGGCGGTGCCCACAATGCACAGATACCTAACTTACAATTGCAGCCATCTGTTGCAGTAGCCACGTGCAGGCAGCGGTGGGCAACCCCTACTTTGAAAATAGCGTCGCTGCCGCTACCGCTATCGCTATTTGCTGAAAATAATAGCGGCGCTACTCCTTCCGTTACTGAACAAATATAGTAGCGAGTTATCGCTACCGCTACTTTTGGTGAACTTTTGTGTTGTTTTGCAGAAGTAGGGTTTATTTTCCAGTCTCACCTTGAAATGCTTTTTAAGCTATCAATTTTGTTGGGTGCCCCTTTATTGAACAACCATGATCTGAAAATAATAGTCATTGAGCAGTTATTACGAATTGTTCATTTTACCGCAAATGCACATGTAAATGAAACGTATACTGCAGACACACATAGAGTGCATTTACTTTTGTAAGTTAATTGCTGCAGGCTTATCAATCGCGTTTATTGCTGCTTTCTCGTTGGAGTCGAATATAGAACTCAAGATAATAACCAAGCAATAAAAAGGTCAAAAATTATTTTTAACAAGTTTTACGCGCGTGTAAGTTGAATCATGCCCACAACCAGGGTGGGGGAAAACCAGGCATTTGCATCCTCCCTGAAGTTTTCAGGGATCATTTTAGATTTTATAAAAAAGGTGACATTGATCTTTGGTTTTAGTGAAAGCCCCTGAACAAACTATTGACTACATGTATTGCAAACTGAGCTCCGTTTCTCCATGTTTCGACTTTTTCACAACATTAGTTTTGAATAGGATGTAGTTTATACAGCCTGCGTGTAAAGATCGCCTATTTAGATATCGAGAGCAAATTGGCCAACCACCGTTTTGTTAACATTCTAACTTTTGAAAGTGCAATCCAAGTGCGAAATGGATTGGCTGCAAACGTGCGTAATCCCGCACCAGTTGTATAATCTGTGTACGATGTTCAAGTATGTACTTTCCACGATGGGTGTAAGCAAGGAATCGATCAGCAAATTTTTAATAGGAAATCGATTTCACGTAAAATTACGCATCCTCAGT
>JGI24159J19872_10007865_pt1 | contig 13962 bp, 9 predicted proteins | sample Ectturendosymbi4_FD_19872 | JGI IMG/M metagenome (IMG submission 19872) | reverse complement strand
ACAACTTTTGAACCCGAAACCCCAGCAGGTCATCCAAAGTATCAAAAGAATCGGATTGTAGCCTAGTTTCCAGTAAAAACTTCAGCGAAATACTACCGCTTAACGGTTGGCGCCCAGAGCCAGGCAAAGTGGGCCAAGGTGGCCTAAAAGTCTACCACTTATGACGTCACTCACAAAAAACCCATAACCCCCAAGCAAAACAATTTTTTTCGAGTGCAGACTAGAATACTTGCTGCGTCTTTTGAGACTTTTACCAGGTGTGTAGAGCATACTGGACCAGAGAAATTCCAGCACAAAGCAATGTGCGTTTAGGCGTTTTTTTTCCGAAAATCCCCGAAAGCAGCCGGACGCCAAAGAGTTAAGACCACTCATGTGTGTTTTTCTCTTGCACCACGTGGCAACTCCGCACTATTGCACACACACAGACAATTTTTCAGTCCACTCACATGGGAACTATTGTGCATGCACAGACATTCTTCAGTCCACCACGAGCTTTTTTTGAGACGCCAACATGTGCAGTAATTCTGCACTTACTTGACCAACCACATGCATTTGTCAGTTGTTGAATGCATTGTTTCCTGCATGTTTTAAAATCAGTTAAAATTGGTTTGCTAATGTGTCAACAAGACCAATGCTTCCCAGTGGAGCTCAAAGAGGACCGTGAACCATTTACAAATATTACAATTTCTGGTAATTAACCAAAATATATTTAAAAATTAACCAATATTCTATAGATTTTCATTGACTAAACAGAAACCATGAATCTACCCACTGTTGTGCTAACAATTACGCATTGTGCAGTTGTGCTCTCATGACACAAAGAATGTTAGCTGACTCTCTGTCAGCCTGTATTTTGCTTAAACTAGCTTGTGTTACATTTGTCAAAGGCTTACAATAACATCTTTCCACTGCACATGCTTTCTAAAGCTAGGAATCAGAAAGTAGGGGTTGGGCTAGCCTAGGTCAAGAGTTGATATATTTAAATTTTGTTTGTTTCTTGTTAGCCACAAAATGGATAGTTTTGTTAAAACATGTGATGGAAGAAAATAAAAAGAAAGAAAATCTCAGAAAGTTGTGTGAAAGTATGATCCTGATTACATCAAATATGGATTCATAAAGGCAGGAAATGACATTCAGCAAAAAGCACAATGTGTTGAGTGTGCAAAAATATTGTTGAATGAGTCATTCAAACCATTAAAACTTGAGAGACACCAGAATGCTCACCACCCATGAAGTGCAATGAAGTCAAAACAATATTTTGCAAGGAAGAGAGATGGTCTGCACGCACAGCAGCAAGTCATGACTTTATATACTACTCAATCAAAGTCAGCATTAAACGCTAGCTATACGGTGGCTGGTTGTGTTGCTTGTAGCAAGAAAGCATTCACAATTGCAGAGGAACTTATTCTTCCCAGTGCTATCAATATGTCCCAGGAAGTTATTGGAGAAGCAGCTGCTTCAAAACTTGAATTAGTATCACTGTCCAATAACACGACTACAAGAAGAATTGAAATACGTGATGATATCGAATGTCAGCTGTTGGAAAGAATCAAAATTCAGTCCGTATTATTCCATACAATTGGATGAATCTACTGACTTTACCAATGTAGCTTTATTGCTTGTATTTGAAAGGTACTGTGCTGACAGCAAGGTTTATGTCAACTTACTTTTTTGCCAAAAAGTTCCCACAAGAACAACTGCTGCTGAGATAATTCGTTGCCTTGACACCCACTTTGCTAATAAAAGCATCGATTGGGCAAACAGTGTAGGTGTTTGCACAGATGGAGGTAGAGCTGCATCAAATGACTGGGATCCATCATGGTGTTGTTAAACAAATTCTGGAGGGTGCAAGNCAAGCAAAATGGAGTCACTGCTTTTTGCACAGAGCAAACCTCGCTGCAAGGGCCGATGTCACCAGAAATGCATGAAGGCATATCTGTAGCTGTAAAGACTGTGAATTATACCAAGAAAAATGCACTGCATTCAAGATGTTTTGCTGATGTGTGACAGGCTTAATTCAGTTCACTTGCAGCTCTTGAACCACTGTGAGGTTTGGTGGCTCTCAAAAGGATGTGTTCTTAACCTCTTTGATGAATTAAGACGTCAAGTTTACATGTTTCTTCAGGATCAGTGTTCACCTCTTGCTGAACATTACATTAGTAACTTCTTTTGGGCTAACTGGCCTGCCTTTCAGATGTGTTTGACTAGTTGAATCAACTCAACATGGCAATGCAAGGTAGGAACAGCTCATTTTTTTGCTGATAAAGTTGAGGGGTTTAAGAAAGAGATGTCTCTGGAAAAAAAGGATGAAGGATAAACAACTCAATATGTTTCCACTGCTCAGCAAAAAACTTGAATCTACTCATGTGGGCATTTCTGAACCAATAGTTCAGCATCTTACTCCTGTTTTTTTTTGGCCTGAATGAAAATGTAGGCTAATGAACACTGCTATGGTGAGTTTTGATACAATTGTGAGACAACTGACCAAAACGTTTCAATGGCCCAGGGGCGCATCCATGGTGTCTGTTTGGCTGTCACGACAGGCCCCTTTGTACCATAGGTATTCACTAACACCGATCAAATATCAAATGCTGATACCAGTGTTCCCAATAAGGTGCACAAATACACAGTACCACCAGACCATTTGCACAGTGAAATCTCATTCCCGTGCACTTGCAACATTCTTTTCTAAATTTAATATCGTATATATATCATATTGCCCCTTGCAACGCTTGAACATTTGACTGGTTGTGCATTTACAGTGGTTGCACAATTGCATGCTCAAAAAAAACATTTGCTTAGTGTAAAATTTTAATAGAGGGAACACTGGCTGCCACTGGGGTTCTCTAATGTGGATGGTTTGGAACAGGCAAGGACATTTCCCTTCTAACATTGCATAGCATTATTACAAAGCAACCATGACCCTGCTTTGTCTAAATAGCACTTGCAATCCAAATCAGGTTTTTTAAAGNTGTTTTAGGGACCCAGTTTAGGTTCCTAGAATCAGAGAAAATTATTAAGGGAAATATATATGAAATTTAGTTGAAAATTTTTCACGTCCATACCAAGCACCTAACATTTTCCTTAAAAAAAACTNATCTAAATTGATATTGCGTCAAATGCACATGTTTCAGAATCTCGTATGTTGTCAGTCCCAATGCAAGCAACGCTGTCAGAAGCTCGTATACTGCTAGACACATGCAAAGTTATTTTGCAATATTTCGCTTCATGGCAAGAGGACTCAGACCCTTATCCTAATGGTTTGGTTTTGCAGTTTGAGCCTAAATTTTATCTGTTGTTAACACCTTTCAGGTTATGATAGGATTAAATAAGTTAGGCCTACTTCAGTGTCAAACCAGGATTAAATAAGTTAGGCCTACTTCAGTNNCAAACCAAGTAACACAGGTTTGTTTCCACTGAACCCGAACTGTGGTTTGCATAATGCAAAAATATCAGCATTGGTCATCAGCAATGAAAAACATTTGTATCAGCCCAAGAAAGTCTTATTGGTCAAGCCTTATCGGTGCTACTCCAAATAGCTAGTTGCACTAAGATACTAGCCAAGTTTGATTGGGTTTAGGAAACCTGCAGAAAATCTGTTTTTTGTTCTGATAGGTATTACAAAAAGCTTCTCCTCCATGACAGACCAGCTTGTGCCAGGCTAGATGCGCCACTGCAGCGACCAAAATGTCTCAGCAAAAAAATGACCTAATGTCTCAGTAAAGAAAGAACCAGTCTTAATTGTTGCATAAGTTTGATTGCTACTTTCCAGAAGATCCACATCCTGGAAAACTTTAGATTTTGAATCCTTTTGCTGTCAATTCTGCAGCAGAGGAAGGAAGTGGTTCTGTCCACAGAACTTAAGCATAAACTCATTGAGCTTTCTGAAGATAACAGTCTCAAGCTTCGATATCAAGAAGCAGATCTTACTTCATTCTGGGTTCATACCAGCAAAGAATACCCTTCATTGTCAGAGTGTGCCATCAAATTTATCTTGCCTTTTACCACCACATACCTGTGTGGGTCCGACTTCTCAAATGTAACTGCAATAAAATAGAAGGCTTGAAACAGTCTAAAAACTGACACTCTGAATGCTATATTGTATGTGAGCTTGTCTCTTATCAAACCTTACCTTGATCTGATCATATCGAAGATGCAAGCTCAATTGTCCCTTTAACACATTGGCTGCGGTGTATGAATATATCATACTTGGAATCAGGGAAAAAACAAGGATATTTCAGTTGACTTACCAACCGCATAGCTCCTCAGCTGATAGGGTTAAAGAGCTGTTCAAATCTTCAAAAGACTCAGCAAGCCTTCGAGTCTGCAATGCTAAAAAAATTTTGGGGTTTGGGTTTTTTTGTGAGTGACATCTGGGAAGCACTGAGCTGGACGAAGTGCCTGAAGAGATGAAAACTCAAAAATATTTGCATAGCTTGCCACGTCAGGCTATTCGAAAAGATATTTTTCCAGTGGAGAATTAACTGCCACCAAGTTGCGATCACAGTTAATATATGGACATTTGGAAAATTTGATATTGCTCTACATGAGCGGCACATCGCTTCACTTTCATGACAGGCCCCCTTGAGCCATAGGTACTCAACAGTAATGCCGATCAAATACCAGACGCTGCCACTGTAGGTCTCTAATGCAGGGGTTTGGAACAGGCAATAGCATTTCCTTCTAACATTGTATACAATTATTATGAAACAACCATATTGTTGCCTTGCTGAAAACGCACCTGCACAATAATCTGAAACAATCTACATTGATCTGCATGTTGAATGCACATGTTTTCAAGTCTGCCAACTCAGCCAGTGCTAGACACTATCAAAGCTGTCAGTTGTACACAGCCAGGCACACATAGAGCTAATTTGTAATATTTTGCTTCATGGCAAGAAGACACAGTCTCAAAACTGGTTTTGTTTTGCTGTTTAGGCCTACGTTTTATCTGTTGTTTACGCTTGCTAGGTTATCATAGGACTGAACAAGATTTACACCTATTTTGATGTCATGCCAAGCAATGCGGGTTCGTTTCCATTGAAGCTGTATTTTTATGATGTATTTCTCATACTGAAAGGTGTGACAGTTAGCATCAGAAAAAATTGCCACATTGTCTGAAAAAAATACTAGTCAAGCATTGTATTTCAAAAACAGCTGTATCGAAATAAACAGTTGACAACATTGTTTGTTGTACACGAAGTTTTACATTTCTTTCTCATAATTCATTTTTACATCACAATGCAAAATCAGAGCAATTTCACTCAAGCGTTCTCTGCAGTGATTATGCAAGTATATTCTTAACAATCTCCATTGATAGTGCTCCATAGACAATTGTGCAGCTGATTGTCAGCATCAATTTTACAAGTGCATGCATGTATGGAGTTTCTTGCTGTATGGCAGTGTTGTAAGATATTACATGCTATGAGCTACTACGCATATTTGCAGTACCACATTTACAGGAATAAAAAATGATTGTGATATAATAAATGCGCTGTGACCAGTGATACCTTGAAATCTTTCCTTGAGTATTACGACTAAAGCTTGACCGATAAGGCTCTTTTGGGCTAATACCAATGTTTTTCATTTTGCATAACCAATAACCGACATTTTTGCATTACTCAAACGACTGTCGAAAGATATTACTTCACAGCCATGAAGAATCATGCAACATTGATTTCTAAGTAAATCTGGGTCACTTAAACAGTCAACCACCACAGCACATACTCCGATTTGTTCACAACATGCAGACAGTCATTTGCTTACCACGCAAAAAAACCTGCAAGCGAATGTAACATCATAGAGCCGTTTATTAGGATGATTACACAGTGGTCTGAATATTATGCAACACTTGATGTAGTTAGAAGGCTGCACACTCCGTCCTGTATGGAACAGGACAGAGGATTTAATCAATCATAGACGAAGTAGCAACTGGGTTTCTGAACACTCTGTGTAGAAAAATAACATAGCAGTTTTTACGAGCAAATATTGCCTATACACAGCAGAATTTTGCCGATGTGAAATTGGCAACATCGTCATATCAGTCCATATGCATATATTGGCATGTCAATGCATTAATTGATCTCTGTTTTCGACGACACCACTATCAAAATAAGTAATTGCACTAGGCCATTGATTTGGTCTTAGGGATACCTATAGCCTAGCTAGAAAATCTGGTTTTATTCTGAAAAGAATTATCAAAAGCTGCACTTCCATGACAGAACCACTTTTGCCTAGCTAGTTGCACCACTGCATTAAAATTGTAGGTCAGTTTTGCGAAAATGTGTTGTTTGTATGATAAATTCTTTTGCATTCATTGCCAGTGTTGGATTAAGGAAAAAGCATTGTAATGTATGGACCTCCCTGGCTTTTGTGCATTAAGTTTTTTGCTTTGGGTTTCATCAATCATGAGTGTTATCTCAATGTTTTAAACATATTCCCTTGCTCCATCCTATCACCTACAATGCATTATGCGCTGAGGTGAGGTTTCTTTACGTTATGGCAAAATAAAACCTGTTTGTTGATGAATTGATTTTCATTTCAATTATGACGAAAAAAACTAAATTTGGGAAAAATTAACCAAAAATATTTTGTACCCAAGTTTTGGTTATTTTGCCATAACTTCAGAACCAGAAATCCTAGAAAGCCAATCAAAGACTCCAAAAGACTTGGATTTAGCCTAGTCAAAAAATTCCCTCTAGTGGTTAGCATCCAGTGCCCAGCAACCTGGGACAAAATGGCCTTAAACCTATCCCACTTATGATGTCACCCACAAAAAACTGAAATCCAAAACTTTCCAGTTTTTTTTAATGCAAACTAGAAGATTCACCGCGTCTTTTAAGGATTTGAACAGCTTTTTAGCACAATCAGCTGGCAAGTTATGTAGTTGCAAAGGGACACGAAAATAGCAGCTCACGCAGGATTTCAAAATACAAGTATATCTTACACTGGCAGTGAATGTGTTAAAGTGGCATGGTGTATTGGAAAAAACTGGGAAGATCATCCCCATATATACAAGGAGGGCAGGAAGCAAGCAATACACCATTTACCATTGCATTTGTTTCCTTAGCTTCCCTGGAAAAGTACATGCCAAGTCCTTAACACTTTGAGAGCCAGGTACGATGTATTCGTACTTTGAAATTGGCCTAAAACCAGCAGTTGTCAGAGCTGCAATGTCTAGCTCCTCTGCCAATTGCACTAGAGAGCTATTCAAGGGCTCAAACAAATTGGACAGTCTTCTAGTCTGCACTCTAAAAAATATTTTTTGGTTACGGGTTGCGGATTTTTTCTGAGTGACGTCATAAGTGAAGTAGTTTTTGGGTCATTTTAGCTCATGTTGCCTGGCCTAAGGCCCATCCGCTAGGCCAAAGTATTTTGCTAAGGTTTTCATTGGAAGCTAGGCTCGAGTCCAAGTCTTTTGAGCCTTTGATCGACTTTCTACGGTTTCTGGTTCAAAAGTTATGATCTTAAATAAACACATTAATTAATTATCTAATTAACTAATTAGTCAAAAATTTTAATTAACTTAGATCATAACTTTTGAACCCGAAACACCAGCAGGTCATCCAAAGTATCAAAAGACTCGGATTGTAGCCTAGTTTCTAATAAAAACTTCAGCAAAATACTACCATCTAACAGTTGGCGCCTAGGGCCAGGTGAAGTGGGCCAAAGTGGCCAAAAAGTCTACCACTTATGACGTCACTCAAAAAAACGCAACCCCCAACCAAAAAAATTTTTTTCCAGTGCAAACTACAAGACTTGCCGCGTCTTTTGACACTTCGACCGGTCCGTAACCCATGCGGAGATATTCTCGCACAAAGCCACGTGCGATCCAGTTGTTTTTTTGTGAACCGCTTAAATTAACCCGGACGTCAAAGTGTTAATGGGCCTAAGCTCAAGGATAACCAGAGCAATTTTCATCCTGGATGTATCAATGCAGACCAAATTTTCACACTCCAGTACAAGTTCAAGAAATTTTTGGGTGTAGCTAAAGATGTCTGTCATTGGTGCCAAGTTTGAAATTTCTACAGGCATATGAAACCCTTGATGTTGCAAAATTTTATATCAAGACCTGCTTATATTAGTAAAACAATCAGTCAAAATATTCCAAAACAGCTCTCACACTAATATGAATTTTATAGGCAACTCAGTTGTTTCATCACTCTTAATTTTTTGAAAACTGTTAGAACACAGTCACAACAGAATAAACTGGAATAATGAAAAGTTGAAAACATACAATTACCTAAAAGTATTTGTAACATCGCGAAATCCCCTTCAAGGGCTCATTACCTGTCTCATGGCACGTAAATTAATTTGACATGTTCTGCGTTCTGTAACGGCTACTTCAAGTTTCAGTTGTTGTGCCATTCTCATTTTTTGGCGAACCTGGCCCAGTGCCAGCAGCTTTAAACCGTACGCTGGGCTCCTATGTTTGAACTCGCTTTAAGTATGCGCTGTCAGCGTGTGCTTGAATAAACTAAAGGTTGTATACAGCGAGAGTGTATTCAGGTAGTTGAAGGTGGCGCGTTCAAAGGGCCAGGTCGAATTTTCCTTGCAGTCGAATTTTCCTTACGCTACAGTATTTATGCGAACTGCAGCCCTATCAACACAAATATCCATCAATCTTTTAATATTAAGTTTGTCTATCACAGTGGAATGAATATTTAGTAAACCACAAGAAGCAACAGACAATAGACCTACATTCAGTCATGGTCAATTGGAGATAATTCATTCATGGGATGAAGTGCACTAAAGGTGTGCTCCGGCTCACAGGTAGTAGGGGGCAATGTGAAATACATGCACAGCAAGCAAATTAATGTCTTTGTACTTGTCAACAAAGAATTGCTCAATTAAAAAAATGAAAAATTATTGGGAGTATTACACTCTCGGCCAGAATTGAAGGTGTGTATTGCCTACACTTGGCACCTATGACATTTGTGTTTGTTTTGTAAACCTTGAAAAAGCAAACAAACAAGTAACTTGAAATAGAGTTTTGAATGTAAAAATGTGTGCCACATGCATTGATAAAAGACTGTGAAATAGTTCAACTAAAGCTGGATTATGCCCAGTGCAGTTTTCGTCATGGCTGTAGCCAGGGCTGTGGAACCAGTATTCCAATTTTTGGCTCCAGCTTCAGGCATTTAAATTTTTTTGGCTCCAGCTCCAAAACAATTTGGTCCAAAAAATCAGAAAAAACGCTGTTATATTTACATAACTCGCTTGCCCCACAAACTGTATCTGTGGAACCAGAACCCAAATTTCAGGCTCTGGCTCCACCATCTAAAGATTTTTGGCTTTGGCTCCAGCCATCCAAAATTGCTCGTGCTCCAGCTCCACAGCCATGAGCTGTAGCACTATAGACTAAATTCCACTCTCCAACAAATTTGAGAAATCTTGGGATTATCCCAAAGATCTTTACACATGTTTTTCCACCCTCAAGAAAGCATATGATTGGTTCCTCATGAAAAGCTTTGGGGAGAATTCTGGGAGTACAACATTGACTGCTACACCTATTATTATTATTGGCTGTCAAGTCACAGCATTCCTGCGCAGAAGTTTAGATGCATGTCAGGTTGTCAGCAGAATTAAGTCATAAGTGTTGGACTTTAACAAGTGTGTGTGTTATGACAACTCTTCTTCATAATCTATATCAAGGTCTCCAAGCTACAGCCCACAGGCTAAATCCGGCCCACGAAGCTTTTTCATTCAGCCTGCGAAGCCTTTTCATCCAGCCGCATAGCCATTTTGTCAATAATGAAAAAATAACATATTTACATAAAATGTATTGTTTTGGCAGAGTATAACTTGTCCCAAAACAATCACATTACGTAAGTTGTCCGGCCCTCGAACTGTTGTGTAATAGGTTATGTGGCCCTCTGACAAGAAAGTTTAGAGATTGAAATGATTATAATAGACAGGTGAAATGTCACGCTAGCTGGTGTTATACCAACTCCCTTTTGAGGAATCATGATTGCAATTAAATCTGAATTGTAATTATGAGTTTAAAGTATTTGTATTTAATTGCAAAATGTCGATAATAATTTAATTTTCTTGCTGATGATATTGAAAATCATATGTTGATGCTGATTAACTGATGGATCTTGGATCATGTTTTGAATTCTTTCAAATAAAACCTTTCATTGATTTAAGTACGTTTGCTTCAAAACATGAACATGTAACATTTCTGCAAGATTTCATCGTCTGACCAAAATGTCTTGAGACCGAAACAAACAAGACTGTAAAGTCTCGTGACCGAAATGGCTAGACCGACACAGCCAGACTGAAAAGTCTTGTTCCGATATAAATGAGATCAGCAGCATCAATGAGGTCGACAAGAGTGTCATTGTTGAACGTTGCAGGACCAAGCGTATGATTTTTACAGCTGACTTGGTACATAAATAGTGTTGCAACCTCTCCGGTGGTGTTGCGTTGATTGTGTGATTCACCACAAACGGAATGTGCGCGAAGAACAAAAATATATATGCGTGGCGCAAGCAAGCAATAGCAAGAGAGATTGTGACGCCTGATTTCTATTGTTGCTTGCTGCCGCAGTGCAAAGCTTTGCACACATGCCGCTCGGGATTTCCTATCACAACAATAGCATCTTCTAAACCAGGCCTTCAGAATGCACATGATTGATTTTGAGCTCCATGTGATCATGCAGGAATGAAAATTTGCACTAAAAAGACCATGGTATTATGTCTTTTTAGAAAACGAAAACCAGGTCAGTGTATGTTAAATTTACATAGAAAAAAAAACATTGTAGCAGGTTAAGAAGTTCATCTACTCTGGGGAGTATTAACAGACAATGACAAGCACTAGAAAAACAGCAGATTGATACAGGAATAAAGCAAACACAGTTCTGTAATGTATGAGCTTTGTCATTCTTTTTACAGTCACACAACTGGAGCTTTAAACCGTTGTAAAGCTACCAGTTTTTAATTTAAATCTGTCTTTGTTTTAATCTTCACCTATGGCATTATAATATTGAGTAATTACTGAAAGAGTAGAATTTCAAGTACAAAAAGCAGAGATGGAATTTGTGCAAAGAGTTCACAACATGACACTTCGTTACAAAGTATGCTGAGCTAATAATTAAATGGAAGACAATGTCCATGAGATCCTGGAGGTTAACATCGTTCCGTTCGCCTCATAGGCTATCACAGCAAAGTTATTTTTAGGGATTAGTGTTTGGGTTAGGGTTTATGGTTAGGGTTAGGGCTTAGCATCAGGGTTTATTTTTTGTATTTACTTCGTTTCTGCCAAGCTTCAGACTGGCGGCACAATAGCTCTAGCCAAGCCGTTGCCGTCGGCATTTTGGCGGCAAAATAAACATTGCAACCGCTTTACTTGAACCACGTCATGCGAGGTGGTATGGTCGAACAAGTTTTGATACAGGAAGATCCATGGGTGGTTCCGTAGCCACTTACTTTTATATTTAGCCACCAAGATCCGCTATTGACAGACATTTGTCTTTCACACACAGGTCACCCCCCTTGTGCAGTATTGTTTTGCTTCCCTTTTGAGCTATGCTGACTACCACATGGCCTATGATATAAAGGGTTCTCAGAAAACAGTGTTGCGACATATCTCTTTACATGAAACTCTTGAGGCCGTAAAAATACTAATAACCGCAGTGCACACAGTCTAATAAGACAAGGGTTACTGTACATATCACCAGCTAAATTTTACTTTCGTACTGCATCCTAAGTTATAGCCTAGGCAGTCCTGAAACATTCAACAGCATAATAAGCTGGTAAGTTACGAGGCTATTCACTGAACTTTGCTTTGCAGCAGTAATGAGTAACACGGTACGGTGACCTACTGAGCTGACAACTGTAGTCTACTGCCACTGGATTAGGTCAGTCTCAGTCAGTGGTGGTCAATTCATCAACACCGCATCAGAGCTATTTGCATGCTATGCTCTATCGATTGCAATATACTTATGCAGACTAAACACTACAGCGCTGAGCAGACAGTAAGGTTACTCAATACTCTGTTGCATTGTGATTGATGTTTCAAAATACGGTAAACTGTATTGGATTCACCATGATCACCCGTCAATGCTATCGCGCTGGGTTGTTGTCATCTGACTCGTGACGTCCGACGAGGTAAGGAGAACTACACATTTGGGTGGAGGTCAGATGTGAGCACGGCAGAGATGATCACTATCCGGCAGAGGTGCGCGGACTCTGCTTTTTTTGACTCCGCGTCCGATCCTGCTTGGTAAATTTTGAATCCGCATCCAGTCCGACTCCGCCACTACCATGATGCAAGCAATCCGACTCCTGTTTGACTCCGCATCAACAAAAGTCATGCATATTCCACATAATATCAACTAAGTGAGTACCATTTTTTCTACTTCACTGTAAACACTCCTCTCACAACTTGTTATATACTTAACTTAAATTGATGGCAGTGTCTATTTAAAATAGACAATATTTTGCGGTGAAGATGTCGGTGGCAACAGGCTTGGCAGAAACAAAGTAACCCTAACGCCAACCCCAACACTAACCCTAACGTTAACCCTAACGCTAACCCTAACGCTAACCCTAACGCTAACCCTAAAACTAACCCAAACGCTAACCCTAAACCTAACACCTAAGCGTAAAGTTTGGAAAGTTTTGTAAAAAGTAAAAAAAAGAAAAGGAAAGTCGACAAGGTGAGAGTCGAACTGAAAAGCAATGGCATACCAGATGTGAGGCATAACCACAGCCAGGGCTGGCCTTAAGCCGATGCTACCGATGCAGCTGCATTGGGCCCCGCACCTCTGGGGGCCCCACGCCACGGTGTTTAGGTAGATTGTTCATTTTTTCCAGACACCCCTTGCGCTTTAGAATTCAGTAGAAACAGCTTATAAATCTCATTGTTTAACAAACGACGATCTTGTTAGAACAAGAAATGAATTTCCTGTATTATCGAACGTTAGCTAACGTGCTCAGTTCTCGTGGTAAAGCTTTATATCTGTGCTCTAACATGGGTGTATAGCACGGTTGACTGAACACGATGACGTTATAAAACCACTGCACAGAGGGGCCCCGCACCTAGGTCTTGCATTGGGCCCCACACCTGCCGGGCCGGCCCTGACCGCAGCATGCCAATTGCATGACTAACTGATTTTTTATTTGAATTGCGTCATGCCATGAGACCGAATTTTTGATTGGGGGCACAGTAGCTCCAGCTGATCTGTTGCCGCCAGAATCTTGGCGGTAAAATAGACACTACTTAAAACATATGAAGCATTAAAATTAGAGATCGACCGATGTGGCTTTTTTGAGGCTGATACTGATATTTCCAAAAAATTGAAATATTGTTTTCTGCTTCATTATCAAAATGTGATGTATTTTATGCGTTACCTTTTTTCAAAACCTAAAATCAGGATTTATAAGCAAGAATTTATGAAATTGCAGCATTTTCAATACTTGATTAGCTTAGCTTGTTAGCATAGTATCCACTGTTTACAATGAATAAACACAGTGCCATGAATAAAAAAGAATGTTAAAATAACAAAGCAATGAGAACAGAACACTGAATGTACGAGAACTGCCTACAGTGTTTAAACCCGAAAAAGCAAAAACAGTGCTTGAAAGTTGAAAGATGCTGAACAATGAAAAGGAAGTACAATATGGAGCATCAAGTTAAGGAGGTTAAAATTAGTACAACACTGTTAACCATTACCAAAAATGAAAATATTTCCAAAACAGCAGTAACTTTTTTGGTCTTTGATAGTAGTTTGTTAACAGTTACTTTATTACATAAATCTTGTGAAATTTTGTTTTTGTATATATTTCACAAATCAACCTTTCCGACTGTTCTGCAGCTCAGTGGATTTTCAATTTGAAAAGTCAATCCAAGTCCTAAAGAAACAAATTTGGAATTTTGATGTAATGTAACATTAAATAACTGCATGTCCTTAAAAAAGAAAAACTAGTTCCATTAGTTACTGCAACTGAAGTACTGGCA
>JGI24159J19872_10007864_pt1 | contig 13967 bp, 8 predicted proteins | sample Ectturendosymbi4_FD_19872 | JGI IMG/M metagenome (IMG submission 19872) | reverse complement strand
AAATGGATATCCAGCAAGCAACCCTGCTGGAAACCTTAACACTCTACGCTGACAAAACACAGCAGCAACGAGATATCGTCGTAACTGATCGAATGTCCCAAGAAAACCCTCGACGTCAACTACTCTACAAACAAGGTCGCCTTCGATAGCATCGAGGCGATTGCACACTGATAATTAAGAGTTGATGAAGGTCTCGCAGTGTCGGTTCGTTGACTGCCTGAAGCTCAGTAGTTGCTTTGCTGCGCAGTTTGTAAGATGAAGACTCGGCCATTTTTTCTTTGCAATTCAACTTTTTTTAGGACCACTCTATTCTGACAGTATATTACTTTTTTTTACAAAAGAAGCCGTGCGTTCTTTTCCAAATCAGGTTTCTGTCTGTGTCGAACTGACTGTATATCCAGAGTNCTTGCACAACAGGCTAGTAACAGGCTGTAACACAGAGCTCAGATACACGTCCGCACTCGACGACGACCAAAGCGCAATGATTTTCGGCGCTGAGAATTGGGTTACGTATAATGTGTGGAACAAAACGCCTGAATCCATTTTTCAGATTACATGAGGCCAGAGAGGTACTCAATAAATAAATAATTGGAGTGTGGTGATATACCTTCAACGCTTCCTTTAACGTTAGTTTCATTGTGACTGTTTTTGTTCCTGATAGAGGAAATTAAGAATATAGTAATATATTTATAAATCGGAAAAACTTGTTCAGTGAAGGTAGCGTGCAGGTGTAGTGCTAATTTGTATGACATCAGTCGTCGCAAACCTTCCAGAAGGGCCCCAAATTTAAAATAGCCTAGGGCCCCGAAAATGAAAATTCGTCTCTGGTACAAAGTCATGGTGAAAAGTTACTTTGGTAGGTTTTAGAGGGGGCGATCGACCCAATCGCCCCTCTAGATCCGCCCCTGACTAGAGACCGAAGTAAGTAAGGATATTCGGTGCCGCACGTTGCAGTAGTGCACAAGAGGAAAGGTCTTGTTGTTGTGCATCTGACATACCAATGGAGTTAGGATCGCTGGTTTAAAGCGAAGGGTGCGGAAACGATAGAAGGTAACACTTTCCCGAGCGTAAGCAACTTTCGGTGTAGTGAGGGGAAACGGGCTGTGACTCGCAACTTTTCGGAAAAGTAGTTTGCGCTACGGATTGTGACAGTGCGCTTGTATACGTAGTTAGCGAGAATAAACGGAGGGTATTGAAAACACCAAGCGAAAACTGTTAAGGTAAGTAGGAAAAAATCGGTCATTCGACTCAGAATTTACGCGATCCGAACATACTATAGCAACCTGACAGAATGCGTGTTAAATAGTGAAAAGTCAGTTTAACAAAAAAGTACCTGAGCTATGCGACAGTACCAGCAATGATCTAAGAAAAACAGGTTAGTGACAAACTCAGACGAAGAGTGGGACTAAATAAAGTCAGCAACAGCAATTAAGCAAAGATTAACCAACCAAATCAGCACAACATCAAGTGTTAGAAAATTAGCAAAAAATTTATTAGAAAAAAGCTAGGAAATGCGCAATACTCACCACTTGTTGGAGAAACAGCTGCCACGAGTAGACAGGTTAGAGACCACAATCATCCTGGCAGAATACTCGCCCAACCACAACAATAATCACACCAAACAGTGTTTTACTTCCAAAACAACAGTATTTCGCATTATACAACCACAGACATACATGCATTTCAAACACCTTTCTGCTAAAAAAGGGCAAAATGCAACGCATCAAAATCGATTGCCATTTTGTCCTGTATCCGAATATTACCAAAAAACGGAACTTTGACCCACAGCATTCAACAAAATTGAATGTTGTTACCCCGGCCCAAGGTTTTGATTTTCATGCGAAAACAAAAGTTTTTCCCACTTATGTCCTCACATACAAGTGCAATTATAACCACTTTCCGGTATTAACGGGTGAAATCCAAGGCATCAGAATTTATTGCCATTTTGTCCTGAATCCGAATATTACCATCAAAAACGGAACTTTGACCCAAACTACTCAACAAAATTGATTGATATAAACCTGGTCTTCGCTTTTGATTTAAATGCGAAAACAAAATTTTTTTACCATTTATGAACTCAGATACAAGTTCTATTTGAACCACTTTCCGGTATGAAAGGGTGAAATACGAGGCATCATAATTTATTGCCATATTATCCTGAATCCGAATAGGACCATGGAAAACGCATCTTTGACCTATACAGCACTCAATACAAATGCTTGCTTCCACCCCAGTATAAAGCAGAAGGAAATCATTTACCGTCAAAAAGATTTCAAACTAAATGTTTATCGGTTTGCTTGACATAGCACACTGCTCTGCATAGATATTCACTGCGTACTCTTAACTTTAGCCGGATTTTTGCTCTTGTTGTTGAGAAAGCAAGATTTTTAAAAGGATGTTCTATAATTGTGGAGATGATTTTTTTGAAATAACTGTAGCAACAAATGCAAAAATATTCCTGTAACACACGATTTCTTTTGAAATGTATGTTGAATGAGCCATAACTGTAGATGCACTTATTTCCCAGGCAAATGAATTAAATCATGATATCAAGTTATTTTTGCAGGAAAGAAAATGCGTTGCGCAACTCAAAACACAACTTTCCTAACCGGACAATAACATGTAGTTGCATCACTCTTGTTTGAAGCTTTGTTTCAGTCGATAGTTGTTGTATTTAGTCTTGCTCGAAACTTGCTTAAACTTTGATCAATGTTATGATGAAGAGAAACATACATAAAATGGAGCTCGACCTCCAGGACAGCATATTTCCTGCTCTTCATCTTCAAACGAAACGTTTAGGCTCAGGGCGTCATTGATCTTCAACACAGCTTCATGTGATCATATCTGATGCAAGCAGCAGATTTTTGAAAAGCAAAATGCTGTTTGATTGATGCGTTGGTTTTGTTAAATAGTTCAGGACTCTGAAAATGCACTAAAGCTGCTTGCTAAAATTTTTGTAATCTTGTTTCGAGCTGCATGTTAATAGCATTAGCAAAAGTCACCACGAAAAGTTCGTCCCCAGTCAAAGCGCGGACGTGATGGACGGTGTAGGGAATCTGCATCTTGATAATGTCGCACAGTTGATACCACTGCACTAACTATCGATCACAGAGCAAGAGCATAGGTAAATGCGCTTAACAATTTAAGTGCCACACCTCCATCGTGCGCATCATGGTAATGCGTAGAAAAATGATCTTAAAATCGAGAAAAAGTTTTGAAGCGATGATTGCATATCACTTAAATTTAGGAATAAAGCCGTGTTTAACAAGCGCAAATTTGAACGGTTGTTCTTAGCCAGATCTTATAGTTCACCAAAAGAACAGAAGCTTACTTGTTATCGTTATTCTTCATGATTAGTGGTAAGGACTGATTGGAAAGTTTCTGCTATCAACAACATTCCTTCAGGGAAACAGCATGTCAACGTCCTGAAAATGTCGGTTGAAAAGACTGTTGGTATGGAAAAAAAAGCAATAGGCAGATGTTTCGCGGGCCATTACAATGAGAAGGAATACTAACTTTTTTAGAAATAATTGCAGAAAAGCGAAATAGTTCAATGCAAAACCGCATGCGAAAGCACTCGCTCAGTATACAAACATCTAAAATTATGTGATTGTTGCTTGATGGTTTTAACGTCACTGTGGCTTTCTTCAAATAAAAAACGGATCGGTTTCCATCAACTTTGTGTAATGAAAGGACTGAATGGAAGCCCTCCGTAAAAAATAAACATTGAAAAGGAGTAAGTAACGCAAGCGTCAACTCGATAGAGCCGTTCAGCTGAAGATCTTGTTTCATCAATTTTTTTACTAACCTTAGAAAAAAGAATAGTGGTGGATATTTCTTCGCAGTCCGAAATGCAATAGATCAAGTTGTCAGAAGATACAAATTCCTTGACCCATTTAGGAAGCATAGGCGTAGACAGGGGGGCACAGGGGCCTTTGCCCCCTCCAAATGTTTATAAAATATATGCATTTTGTGCTGTGAGAGGCGTTTATCCAAACAAAGTAGTGTTATTCGCCTAAAATCAAGCATTTTGGTCCCCCCAAATTTTTTACCCCCCCCCAAGTTTCTGGGCTGGCTACGCCACTGTTAGGAAGAGATACAGCAAACCTACGAAAATCAGGTTTACGTAACTACTTTGAAATTTTAGAACTGAAAACAGGAAATAATTACAAACTTTAACTGTTTAAAGTAAATGCTTTTGTAAGAATGTTACTGAATAAACCAAGTCTCTTAGTCGATTTTAGGAAAACTTTCGCAGCACCTTGGCAGTGTTGATCGTTCGTGGTACGTGATGTACTACGATTTAAGCATGTTGTATGTATTTGTATCAACGATCACCCAAGGTACTTGCAAGAAACGAATGTTCAACATCTTCATGTCAACTTGTGCCAAAGGAAATAAGCCAACATGTTTTAAATGAAAACTTGAACGTATGGCTAATAATTAATCAGCACCAAATGGCGACAGAGAAAATATGGGAGTATACAGCACGTCCAAAAACAATTAGCCATGCTTTTCTAATTATAATTGTTCGTTTGGTTAGGTCATGCAAACAAATCCCTTCTCTCAGCTGCTTCACAATACCCCGCATTTCGTTGTTCCATAATGTATAGCGTCATAGCTTCTATTTCAGCAACGCGTTTAATATAATCAGCTGCATGCACGTCCCTCAACCACTCTCTATTTGAACAGTTTGCAATTGAATCTTTGAAAAGTACTTCAACCTGCAACTTTTTCCAGACTTCTCCATCTTCGAAAACTTCCTTTTTTTACGTCAAGCAGACTATGTCGGATAAAACGCCACAAATTTAAAAACACTTTTCTTCAAGAAAATCTTTTGGCATGTTTATGTTGTTATTATACTGAAGCAGCTTCTTTTTTTCGTTTCTTAAGGAAAGATAATGACGATATCCCTCCATCAGGGACTGCGTTTTTGAGATTGGCGTATTTAAACACTGGATTAATTTTACCCGCACATTTTGTAAACGTGTGCGTTCAACATGATTGAGGTTTGCAAAATCGACGACTCGCGATGGCTTGTAGTGGTCACGTTAGTGCCACTACAAGAAAAACGACAAAGTCCAAGGGGACAGTCCCTAAGGACCAGACAGAAAACATAAAATGCCTCGATCAGAAATGACGATCAATTGGCTTCAATCACTTCCTCAATTGGAACGTCACACGTTCGACGCTCAACTGCAAGCGCAGCGAAACCGGGTGTTCGCTTCAGGCTGTCCATTGTCAGAGTAACGTACTGGCACTTCTTCCACTACAAAACACTGATGTATTGATTTCCGGAAGTACCTTGCGTTTCTTGCGCCTTACAGTTATCACGCGCTCAGTGCTGTTATCGGTTTGCTGTTTGCTTACTTGGTCGTTTTCTGTATCCGTTTTTTCAGATGCTTCTGTTTGCTTGTAAAAAAAACAGATATCCTCCAGTTGATAACTTTTCACTCCCATTCTCATAGAGATCATTCTGCACTGTTTTGTCATTATGCTCTGTCACACCTTTTTCGCCAAATGCGTAGCAAACGTAGTGTGCTCTTGTCATAGTTTTTCCTCAGTGAACTACAACTGTGACGAGCCTGTACACTGTCGTCCGTGTTCCGGTTTCGACAGTTAGGCTTCTATCTGGAACAACTACTTTTGTATTTTTGTGAGTCCGCCGTTCGCCAAATGATGACGCAGAGTATTTCTGGGACGCGCACAAAGATTGAAGTTTGAAGCTGGTGGCTTGGCAAATGCATCGATCTGGTACTGCGAACTGCTGAGGTAAGATCCGCGGGAGAGGTCATCAAATGTGGGCAATGTAAAAACCGTTTGCTCTACACGAACCGCCGTGGTAGCTTCACCACATTCGTGACATTGTACTTGTGTCTCAACCTGGAAATAAGGTGTGAAGCGGTTTCGGATGAGCATGAGGACATCATCGAAACTGCACCTCATATAAAATTCCGAAGCGTCTTGTTGTTCAGTAGGATCCAGTCCAAGGGTACTGCATACTGTCAAGATGGCTGTCTTGACTACATTATCCCTTAATGTAATATTGTGCAATAAACTCCACAAAATTCCTTCTACCGATGATTGTAAATATTCTGCTTTTCTTTGTGTGTCATCTCCACGAAATAAAAAGCATTGAACAGCTTAGGGTTGCATTGAACCAAGAATTGTTTGAAAAATTGGTAAGACCCACATTTGGTGATTTTTGTGTTTACGAAAACTTTTTAAGTTGTAAAACACGTTGCGGAGTTTTGCCAAAGAACATACACTAGAGTCCTGCGCGGAGCGGCTTAACCCGCGAGGGTTGCAGGTACCCGCACTTGCGGGGCGGGTGCGGGAACCCGCACTGCCATGCGTGCGGATTGAACTTGCTGCGGGGCGGGAGCGGGTGCCGGGCGGGCAGGGGTTGAGAAATTCTTTGTGCGGGTAACTGAGTGTTGAAACAAAGCACATAATCTTAATCAGTTCAAAAATCGCAAAACACGTGGATGTACTGAAGTTGTTTGCCAGGATTGTGGTTAGGACAATAGGCCTGCAGCAATTATTGCATTATGATGTAACAACCCATTGTTGAGAAACATTAGCTCAGGCTCTTGCCATGTGATGGTCAAGTGACCATTTTCCAATGCTACCGTTCTCAGGTACTTGGTGAGGAATACTTCAGCCTAGCAGTCCTTCTAAATGGATAAGACAACGCCGCCTAGGCACAGCTAGTCACAATTGGACTGAAACGTGTTTTTTATTACCTCAAATCTGCTGACTGCAAAAGATCAGATCTGTGGAAAAGTTTTGGTTTGGTTGCCAATGAAAAGAGTGACCGGCTTGATTTTGCTGCTTGTTAAACTTGTCTTCAGGCGTTATGAGTAGGGCAAGTTTTTGCAACTTGTTTTACCGCTTTCAACAGCTTCTGAAATACGCAGAATTTATGTACGATGTTTTAAGCTGGTTGCAGGAATTTTATATTGCAACTTTTTTCTTTTTCACATACAACTTTTCACTGCAACTTTTATCAAGTAGACCAATTGCGCAAAATGCAAAATGTTATTTAAAAAAACATGCTTTAGAACTATTTCAGTATAGTTGTGTTCTCTTGGATAACCGATTGGAACTGAATAGTGACCTAAAAGCAATTGCAGAAATGACCCGGCCAAATATTAGTAAAGAACTGGCGGGCAAATTGTGAACTGCCAAGCAACTTCATGCAGTGTGAGTGTAGAGCGAAGTTTCAGTATGCTACGCAAACTGTTGGCAAATGATCGCCATTTCTCGCCAGATATAATGTTTGGAAATATTTAGCATTATATGTAAATAAATCGCTTGAGTAAATCACTGTCATTTAAAATGCTTGTGCATAAATGCACCTTATTACTGCAATTTTTGTTAAAAATAAATGCATATTTCTCACGATTTTATTGCAACAAAAACTTGCCCTAGTTATGAGATTTTAGAAGTTTTCGGACAGGTGCGGATTTGAGACTGAAAAAATGGGGGGCGGGCGCGGGTTGGGATGGCCTGCGGGGCGGGTGCGCATTAGAAGAGTGCGGGGCGGAGCTGGCAAGATTTCTCAAACTCATGCGGGAGCGGACAAGAAATTTCAACCCGCGCAGGACTCTAACATGCACTACCCACATGCGGTAGTCGTTCACTCTGAAAGGTTTTATATGCCTTTCTAACATGCCTACTGCGATAGCATCTATAGTATAGTACACGCAAGCTCCACAGCTAGAGGTGTCACTCTGAAAAACAAAACGGTCTGATTTCAGCAAAGGTTCGGACGTGCAGAATGTTGACAAAGGTTTTACCAAATTGTTCTGAACAGCAGAAAGCAGATCTGGCTCGAAACCTTCCACAGAATTGTATATGGTCAATTGATTGGTGAGTTTCCCATACCACATCACAAGAAAATGAGATTTCCACAACAATTGCATGAATACATTGTCACGCATTGTTTGCTTTTGTGTGGTCAGAGCTCCCGAAAATACTTCACAAACATTTTTATATTTTTTTTCGCGCAGCAAACGCCCCACAATGCAGGATTCTATGCACCCAAAACTGATCGATCCACCCAATGAGTTGCATAGCTCAGTTGTTCGGGCAACGTAGCAATCCCAGTCAGTCGCCACGGGGGCTTTGGTGGGCTTAGCCCCCCAAACAACGCTCCAAGTCCCTGCACAAAAGCAAAGCCTCCCCGCGGAAACGCAAATCCCCCCTATTGAAAACTTTCTGGCGACGGTTCTGAGCAATCCACAACATTGGCTGTCAACCACCCGATAGTTGACCTTTTGTGAATACTGGCAATCAACGACTTGTACGTTTTCCTTCGTGGGCTTGGGCCGAGCGAACACAAAGCCAGAAAAGTAGCGTTTCGATAGTCTTTGATCGTCACGGCTACATCGCAAATACTTCCATTGATGAAGGGATTTTCATGGCAGATGAAACAAGCAACAACCTTGATAATAGAATGCTGTTCACAACCGGGCAAAAAGATAAAGTTTGTTGAGCAACGGGCATTGGAAAAGTTATACACAAATTTTTCTATAGGTGCCTTGGGCAATGACTTTTACTTAAGCTTCTTCGCACACTGCGGTGATGAATAGTAGCTTGACGTGTTACGCTTTCAAAGTTCCGTTTATGATGGCAATATTCGGATTCAGGACAAAATGGCAATAAATTTTGATGCCTTGGTTTTTACCCTTTCATGCCGGTAAATGGTTCAAGTAGAACTTGTATCTGAGGTTATAATTGCGAAAAACTTTTGTTTTCGCATTTAAACCAACATCGAAGACTAGATTCACATCGATCAATTTGATTGGGTGTTGTAAGTCAAAGTTGCATTTTTGATGGTAAAATTCGGATTCAAGATTAAATGGCAATTAATTTTGACGCCTTGGATTTTACCCTTTCATACCGGAAAGTGGTTCAAATAGAACTTGTATCTGAGGTCATAAATGCGAAAAACTTGTTCTCGCATTTAAATCAATATCGAAGACTGGTGTCGCATCAATCTATTTGGTTGAGTGTTGTATAGGTCAAAGTTCCGTTTGTGGTGGTAATATTCGGATTCAGGACAAAATGGCAATAAATTTTGATGCCTCGGATTTTACCCTTTCATGCCGGTAAGTGGTTCAAAGATAACTTGTATCAGAGGTCAAAAATGCGAAAAACGTTTGCTTTCGCATTAAAATCAAAATCGAAGACCAGGCTCACATCAGTCAAATTTGTTTAGTGTTGTAGGTCAAAGTTCCGTTTTTGATGGTAAAATTCGGATTCAAGATTAAATGGCAATTAATTTTGACGCCTTGGATTTTACCCTTTTATACCAAAAAGTGATTATAATTGCACTTGTATCTAAGGTCATAAGTGGGAAAAACTTATTTTCGCATCAAAATCAAAAGCTCAGGCCCGGATCACCGCAATCAATTTTGTTGAGCGTTGTGGGTCAAAGTAGCGTTTGTGTTGGTAATATTCGGATTCATGAGAAAATGGCAATACATTTTAATGCCTTAATCTTCCTCCTTTCATATCGAAACGTGGTTCAAATAGAACTTGTATCTGAGGTCATAAATTCAAAAAGAATTCATTTTCGTATTTAAATCAAAACAGATGACCGGAAGCACATCAATCAATTTTGTTGAGTAGTTTGGATCAAAGTTCCGTTTTTGATGGTAATGTTCGGATTCAGGACAAAATGGCAATAAATTCTGATGCCTCGCATTTTACCTTATTATCCCGGAAAGTGGTTGAAATAGAACTTGTATCTGAGGTCACAAATGCGAAAAACTTTTGTTTTCGCATTTAAATCAAAAGCGAAGACCAGGCTCACATCAATAAATTTTGTTGAATGTTGCAGGAAAAAGTGCCGCTTTTGATGGTAATATTCGGATTCAGGAAAAAATAGTAATGAATTTTGATGCGTCCGATTTTACCCATATAATACCGGTAAGTGGTTCAAATAGAAATTGTATCTGAAATTATACGTGCGAAAACTTTTATTTTCTCCTTTAAATTAAAGCGAAGGCTGGGGTCACATCAATCAATTTTGTTGAGTGTTGTGGGTTAAAGTTCCGTTTTTGATGGTAATATTCGGATTCAGGACAAAACGGCAATAAGTTTTGATGCCTCGGATTTTGCCCTTTCATACCGGAAAGTGGCTATAATTGCACTTGTATCGGAGGTAATTAGTGCGAAAAACTTTTGTTTTCGAATGAAAATCAAAAACTTAAGCTGGGATCACATCAATCAATTTTGTTGAGTGTTGTGGGTCAAAGTTCCATTTGTGATGGTAATTTTCAGATCCAGGAGAAACTGTCAATCAACTTTAATGCCTCGGATTTTACTCCTTCATACCAGAAAGTGTTTCAAATAGAACTTGTATCTGAGGTCATAAATGCGAAGAAATTTTGTTTTCGCATCTAAATCGAAGACTAGGGTCCCATCAATCAATTTTGTTTAGTGTTGTGGGTCAAAGTTCCATTTTTGATGGTGATCTTGGGATTCAGGACAAAATGGCAATAAATTTTGACGCCTCAGATTTTACCCTTTCATTCCGGAAAGTGGTTCAAATAGAACTTGTGTCTGAGGTCATAAACGCTAAAATCTTTTGTTGTCGTATTTAAATGAAAAGCGATGACTGGGGCACATCAATCAACTTGGTTGAGTGTCTTGGATCAAAGTTCCATTTTTGATGGTGATATTCGGATTCAGGACAACATGGTAATAAATTTTGACGCCTAGGATTTTGCCCTTTCATTCCAGATAGTGGTTCAAATAGAACTTGTATCTGAGGTCATAAATGCGAAAAACCTTTGTTTTGGCATATAAATCAAAAGTGAAGACCAGACTCACATCAATCAATTTTGTTGAGTGTTGTGGGTCAAAGTTCCGTTTTTGGTGGTAATATTTGGATTCAGGACAAAATAGCAATAAATTCTGATGCTTCGGTTTTCCCTATTCGTGCGGGAAAGTGGTTCAAAGATAAATTGTATCTGGGTCATAAGTGGGAAAACTTTTTTCGCATTAAAATCAAAAGCGAAGACTGGGGTCACATCAATCCATTGGGTTGAGTGTTGTGTGTCAAAACTCCTCTTTTGATGGTAATATTCGGATTCAGGACAAAATGGCAATCAATTTTGATGCCTTGGTTTTTCCCCTTTCATACCGGAAAATGGTTGTAATTGCACTTGTCTGAGGCAGTAGCGGACACAGACTAATTTGGTGGGGGGGATGCAATATCGATTTGCAATGAATCCAATGCTTCACAGGACCATATTGCGTAAATCAATCACTTTCGCATACGTACATTTACGAGGAAACAAGTCTAAGTTTGGTTTAGTTTAGAAGAAGCTTGAGCGATACAACTGATGAAACTTTAACACTGCACCGCTACGGCACCAACAAGCAATGTGGCACATAACAACGATCTGATGACGTAGTCACTGGCGTCGGCGCAGGTACATCGAGGACTCGAGGTTGTAATGCTACACGTACCATCACATGTGGAAATCCCCAGAAAAAGATGCTATACCGTATTCAAGGGAATTACCTGATAAAGAGAAAGCGAACCACAAATACAAAGACAAGATACCTCAAAAGTATATAAGAACGGCCAGCCCAAGCAGTAGTAGAGTGATCTTGGCATGTGATATCTATTGCTGCTTGTAATATCATTGTAACGTCACCAGACCTTCCCGACCACAAAAAGGTAAACAGTTCACGTGACGACATAATACTAATTCTGCTAGTAGGTTACGTTTGTTACAGCACAATTACTGGTGGCAGTAGTATAGTCTTGTTTGACTTGTATGTTGCAGCAAGTGAGTGTAGTCACTTCGATGAGGTTTAGATCAGTGCTCTTCAAATGGGGAACCTTACAGTTTTTAACTGTCGTTTGGAATAGCCCGCAACACTCACAGTAATTTGTATATAATATTTGTTATTATAGGTAATTTTAATGAAATAAGAACAAGAAGTGGGTTAATTCTTTTTATTTTGCAACCGAAATTAAGATAACGGAAAGAAACAAACAATTCGTAATGAGTGAAAGCACGTAAGTAACAAAAAGCGAAAGCGAAAAACACGATCATTCATGGGTGTCCGCAGAAATTTTTCCTGGGGGGCAACGTCGACATTTTGTTTATCATTTTTAAATTGCTGACGATCAGTGTTCCCTCCAAGATAATTTTGCACTGAGCAAATATTTGTTTTAATGAGCATCATTATTTTAGGGCTGAGTAAGTGGTGTTTTCAGTGAATTACAAACTTTGTGAATTATATAACAAATATACAATCTTATCAAAATACGAACAGAATAACATTTCATTCAAATAGCTTCTTGCTTGCGTGCTTTTCCATTGCTTTGCAATGTTGCAAGTGCGCGAGAAAGAGATTTCGGTGCGCAACAGCTCTGGTGGTTCTGAGTAGTTGCGCACTCAGAGGGAATATTTCTGACGATGCAATGCAAATGGACGACAAATCGCTTTATCCTTTCTACACTACAAAGGAAATGCCCCATATTACGGTAACAATCACAAAAAAAACGCTTTGTTGGCAGCAGTAGCCAGGTATATTAGTATTACGAGAATTTACACAGCAGGCTATCTGCAAATTTTCAACACAGGGCATTTCTTTTCAAGTAGGCATTGGCATATTGCCATGATTTGTAAAGAAAGAAGCATTTGATTTCCATGGTTTTCAAGGAAAAGACAAATTAAGACTTTATTTTACTTAGCAAGCAGGGCCGCACCCAGCTGATATATTCAACTGAACTAATAACTGAATATGTTTTTGAAAATTTCGGGGGTGAATGCCCGGTTGCTCTTCCCCTAATTGCCGTATCAGCTAGCAAGACATGTCAGCATCACTAACAAAAAAGAGCTGCAAAAGTCTGGGATCTCGTCCAAAGCGATCAATGAAACCTTGCTACACAAACCGGACAATTAAGTGGACCTGTGTATTGATTGACACGACTACGGACAACTCACTAGAATTAGAACACCACGCAGGTTTTGCAAAATTGACCAAATGAATTATGAAAACTCGTCACAGCAAATATAGCTTTGCACTCAGTATTCACTCAGATGTCAGAACTAAGCCTTAACAATTAAGCTGTATTCCCACAAGCCTGCATTGACATATTCTAACAAGCCACGTAATTTTACACTGCATGAAAACAAGCCTGCATAAGTGTAATTTGACACTCAGGCACATTGGTCATACTCGCACTAATGATTGATTTTTCAAACTTGTGGAAGCATTACTATAGCCTCACTCATGCTTCTTTTCACAAAGTACAAATGCACGTGGCTTACCGCTATAAGCATGTAACTGTCTCGCTGCATTACTTGCTAAGATGTCTACGTTCAACAGTCTCATGCAACAAATAACAAAACGCCTGCTACCATAATATATAGTGAACCTTTGCGGGTTTGTTGCCACGGTATTGTTACGCAGTATAGACCAACATCAGAACAATCCGCTCGCGACTTTCACAACCTGCCTCTGCAGGCAAATGAAGAGACATGAGTGAACTGCAAGCCCATCACTGCATGACACTGTAACTGTGAACCTGACTCTTGTGCAGTGTGAGTTTCACACCGGCAAAAAAACTGTCATTGCAAGAATGAAATCAATTAATCGAAATTTGAGATGCCGACTTCAGTTTTTTCGGGAAATATTTGGTTCTTAATCCCAATTTCCAGGGTGGGAAACGGGCATTTGCCCACCCTGAGAACGCACAAGCAATCATTGACTCATTTATATCAGGTTCCACAAACAGCGCCAGCTCATCTAATGAACCGAAGAAACATTTTTGACTGATTGTTAGCACAAGTTAATTTTTAGTGTGCAGTACAAAATCATTTTTGGCGTTGATTTTCAATGAAATCAAGTGTCGTGTCAACACGTCTTTGGGTCTGGTGGGGGGATGCATCCCCTGTATCCCCCCTGTGTCCGCGCCTGGTCTGAGGTCA
>JGI24159J19872_10007860_pt1 | contig 13972 bp, 12 predicted proteins | sample Ectturendosymbi4_FD_19872 | JGI IMG/M metagenome (IMG submission 19872) | reverse complement strand
CAAGCACATGAACCAAATGTCTGAATCTGCGGTTCCTCTCGTACTGAGCAGAATTACTGTCGCAACAACACTTCATCCGTAGGGTAAAACTAACCTGTCTCATTAGGGAAGACAGGTGATCTGTTCACACAGTTAAAATATAGAAAATACGAAGCGCGCTGCGTGCCTGATACGCTTTATCTTGTTTCATATTCCATACGTTTCATAGATCTGGTTGAAAAAGACGTCAGCTTTGCAAAATTGTGGTTGGCTCAAGATACAAACGTTTTACGCATGAATTCTGAAAATCGTTTTCTTGAGCTTCTTATCTACATTGGGACCGACGATTTCGTACTGTACCGATCAGCAACGTTTGTAGAAAAGCGATTCAAACTCACAAAGAAATCGTTTAGCGATAACTAATGGGCGAGTAACTTTGTATCCGTGGAACGAAGCCTGTGTGGTTTTCTAAGAAAGAACCAAAGCACCAGCAACTACTGCTTTCACTCATCATCAAACAGAAGCGTTGCACAGCGGAAGAACAATGGGGACGTGTTATCGTACGTATTACACAACTGAAGTGAGCAGATGGATATCTAATGAAGGCATAAAAGGTGTTTTTACGAAATACGTGAGCTGATGCTGAAAAACGCTTACATTTTTAGGGATGTTAATGCAAGGTTGTACAGGCTTCGTTATTGGCGATGCGCAAGCGTTTAATATCGGGTTGTGTGTATTTAGTTCACGATTGGTAGGCACAGATTAACATGCAGCCAGGGGCGGGTCCAGCCAGTAAAATTAGGTGTGGCGCTTTCAGTGATCTTTGGTAGTCAAGTCCCATTACGTGTTCGCTGCTGTAAGATATTTGAAGTAACTTCACGACACTGCTGTGACACTGGACGACAGAATGGCCCTATATCTCGAATGCTCTTTTCCGAATTGTAAAAAATCATGGTGAATAAAGTTACTTTCGTAGGTTTTGGGAGAGCGATCGGCCCGTGGATGGGCCCCTGCGTGTAACAGGCACGAAATAGAATAATTTTTATTGCAGTTGATCACTGAGAGAACTGAGAAGGTGTCTCGGAGCTTGATTTTTGCACAACAGTAAAGAGTTTTCACTAAATGCGGGCTTCATCTATCTCTGAATTTCACTGTAATCCTTGTTAAGAAACATGACACACACTGCAATACATTTGTACTTTTGTCTGCAAACCAGTGCTGCAGAAATGTTACCTGGAAAGCACTTTAACAAGTAAGGCGGGTTAACAATTGGAATGTAAATGCCCACATATTGTTCTAGGGTAGGGGGTAGCGCACTTCATAGGCTTCCCCCGAGACCAGACCTGCATCAGTCAATGAACGTGTGAATTTTCAGTCACTCACGATTTAAGTGACCTACAGACGGCAAAGAAATTGTCAAAGGTAGTTTATGGTAGGTTAGTGCTATGGTCGTCTATCAACGGGAATTGGCAGAAAAAGACGAAATAAAGTTAATGGTAAAATCATCTGTTTTCGCGTATCGTGCTATTTGTTTCAATGCTATGTTTTTCGCCATTGATTTTGTTTCACTGAACTTTTACTTCAAGCTTTTGATTCAAAATTTCACCCATATTTACAAATGAGATTTCGGTTACAATGCCAAATACAGAAAGTTCTGGTGGATGATTCCAAGAAAATTATGCCTTTGTCGTTTCAGCAAAGGTGTGTAAAAATGCTGCGGTCTATAAAAAACTTCAAAATTACCTCTTATCCAACCAAGGTATGTCATGTAGAAATTTAGGTATTCATTTATGAAATGGGCACTTTAACTCTGTCTTCTCACGCTATATAAATTAAATCAAGCTATGAACCTTAGCAATCACCGAAAATTTAAAATTGAAACAATAGTCGTATTTGAAGAGTAAATGAAACACACTTCAGCGCTTAAAAATAATTTCAAGTAAAGTTCCAAGACGCCATGCGACAAAAACTTGTGGGCGACCGGGTAGAACTTTGGGAATGACATGGCCCTTGCTACCACTAGCGTAACCCATACATTAGCATGATTTTGGCAGACTGAGGCGCTTCTTCATAAACATCTACAACTCGCATAAAGGACTTCTGTAGAAACACAATACAGTAATTATCACGGGCTAACCGAAATAAGCGTTAATTGGCGGTGCACACGAAAAATAGACTCTTCTACTGTAACAGCATCTTACACGTTGACGTTCCTGCGCTAGCTTATATGACTGTCTCCGCTTGGATGGTGTTATGGAAGATTTGTTCCATAACATGACAAATGAAGAAAGTGCGACAATTATGGAATCAGAAGAGACAAATTAACTAGTCATAAAATTGATAATTAAAGTGTAATAGCATGTGCAACTGACAATGAGTATTTATATATGAGAAATATGAACTAAAGATGATTAATCATGTAATTATTGTTTAGGAAGTGAATAAAGAAAATAATGAGCAAATTAAATAATTTGTTGTCACTAAATGATGCGTTTGTGACTGAGACAAATATTTTTACTGATGTACAAGACTTTGAGCAACAGAGTCATCACTCACCTAACTTTAGTAAAGTAATGCGCTGGCTTAAGCAGTCCATAAAAATGCAACAATGTGTTGACCAAAGTTGTATAGAATCACAGCTTTATGTGACTTTGGGAGAGTACACTCTCACAATAACGGCAAAAATTACCCAGGAATGTTGCATGATAAGTAAAATAGATAGAGGAAAAATTACTAATACCTTGTGAATCTGTATTACAGAAGTGTACGTTTATGTAAATGGCAGCACCGCAAACTGCAGAAACGACAGTGGCAACCAACAGCCTTGCTGGGGTACTTCTTGATCCGGACAGCACGTATATAAATCAACAAGAATACCGAATGCAGAAGTACTATGCTTTGGACAAAGCAGATATGGAAATGTCTCTTGTCAGTGTATTGACAATACGTCTTGGGAAGAAACGCAGCGTCAGAAATCTGTTGAATGGTTTTGGAGTACAGCGCTGGTGCAATCTTACGGCATTTATGGCAAAGCTACATGTGACGGAAGTTATTGCTCTGCTGCATAATTGGATTCTTAGAGAAATACAACATTATGAAACGGTAACCTATCGAATCTTGGAAGATTATACTGATGATGTATATCAGCTTTCGTTGACATCACGTAAAGGTGGTTTGTATGTGACGAGAATGCAGAAGCGAACGGATTTAAAGAACAAGGTGCTTTACTACTGGGAGGAGGACACTACATTTGCAACATTAAGTAGAGCAAAGATTGAAAAAAGTATGCAAGATGCGGATCATTTTAATGCCACGCAGAGGCTAGAACATTTGCCTGACAAGGACACTAACTATCATTGCATCACACGGCGTAATGAAAAAGTCAGACCAGTACCATACATTGTAGAAAAAGCGAAAAGCTCACAAGTATAATTATTTGCGAAAGTTATGTGTAAGTGTGTGATTTTGTTATGTGCACGTGTGTGATTTTGATTGTACTGTGAATATGTATTATCTATCTACAAAAAGGTGACGGTGTCTGCATGAAGAAGAAGGCATAAGGGGAGCAAAAGTAATGGCTGGTTCACAACTGTCTTGCTTAAATTGTCAAAATGCTTACGTGACTAAAATGCGAATTCTGAACAAAGAAAAAGACATGTGACCAGTATGCACCAATGAAAAGATTACGGGTTAAGGCAAAGTAAAGAAGGAGACCACGTGATAAATCATGTCATTTTGCGAATAGAAAAAAAGTAGATTGACTGGCGTTTAACAGAAAAAAATAGGTGATTGACGTGAAGGTTGTGGGCCTGAAAAAGTTGGCCCAGGTGTTTCGGACATTTCGGTGCAACATTGACGTCAATTTGAAAAGCTAATGTGCCTAATCGAATTCGTATTGCTAATCTGATAGGTTAAAAACAAAACTACGTTATAATAGAACAAACAAAAATATTAGCTGTCAATCCTGATCCAAAACGAAATTTTAGCTGTCAGTCAAAATAAGAAAGCTACGTTGACCGGATTCGGCACCTGGTCGACGACATCGTGACTGCGAATCGGAGGATGTTAAAACTCCGAGTAAAAAGCAAAAGCAAAAATTCAATAGGAGGTTTTCGTGTTCTTCGAACACAGCGTGACCTGTAATAGGAGGTCGTTCGCGCACTTCGAACGCAGCGCGATTTTCTCAAACGAAAAAGTCTTGTCAATCAAGTAAGGAAGGTTGTTTTATAAAATGCAGAGCATGCAACCAACAATAGAGTGGCTAAAAAATTTTGTCGATGATGCTGAATGTAACATGCTAATGGCATATGTAAGTTAAAAAGCCAAATTGGTCATAATTTAGTATGGAGCAAGAAGTCATTATCGATCTTGAGCGAGAGGGGCAAATCTTAGATGAAATTCAAAGCTTTTTAGATGAATTAACACAGTGTGAGACAGTCACCTTTTTGAATGATGCAATTTTGGATGATATTGTGGATTATCTGAAAGAACTCGTGAGTAAACTTATGTTGCTGCTAGAGTTGTTGTAAATTTTCGAATGAATTTAGTGTCGCTATGAATAACTTGTAATATTGCGCTGGCATTGTTGTTTTTGTAACATTGCGTTTCATGGTTTGCGTGTTAAATGAATAGATTGCAATATCGGGCGTTCCATCTTGGTATTTAAAACTGCGCTGCTTTTGCTATGAAATTGTGTATAGTGTTGCGAACCGTTGACAATGGGAATACAATTGCTCGTGTTTAAAAAACTCAGGGGATTCCGGTGGTTGTCCTCCAGATAATTACCGTAAGTCTGCTGGGCTAGCGTTGTTGTCTACAGAGAACAGAATTAAGCTGATCTATGGCACGCTTTTCTATAGATATGGTAAGGTAGTTAAGCGAAAAAGGATCCACAAACGGATATTTGGGAATTAAGGGTCATGAGCGATAGTGACTAATATTCTCGAATTTTGACGCCTTGTTTGGCCAACGGGCAGGTTAAAACGAGACGTCAATGGTATCCCCATATTGGCATCCACTGCACCACTTACAATAGGTCAAGATGGGCTGGCATCCATTTCTAGGTAGAAGCTAAACACATCAGTGCAACAGCTCTTGGTACTCGTTCCCCTGGACTGCTCTAACACGTTTTCTCTGCACGGCTTGTTACAAAAATCAGCCAACATGTTTAAGCGGTAAAACAGGATTTTCTAAAATATCGTTAAACGTCGGGATGGACGCCTACGTTGAGACGACATACGGTGCCAAAATGTTTGAAAGTATACCCTTGTTATGTGTAGCGCCCCCTCAAAAATATATCCTTTTTTGCGCCGACTTTGCTTCTACAATTGCGTTAGATCTTCAACAGAAATTAAAGTCTTTCCTACATTCTTCAAAAAAACAAACGGCGTTGCAATCTTTTATTGGAATTTATAGCTCTATCGTGTAGTTCAGACGTTTTCTTCGTTAAATTTCCGTGATTTCTAGCGTTTATATTAGGTTTGTTTTTCGGACATATGGTGCATTTTCATGCGAGACCGTGTTGCCGCCCTCGAAAATATCGTCCAGCTGTCGATCTGACTATCTGTACGTAAACTCCTTTTGTTATAGTAATAGTGTAACCACATAATTTATGAACCAAACAAGCACAATCCATTCAGTGGACACAGGGCTTTTTTATGCCGCTTTGAAGTTGTCATTTCCAAGCAGTACAAAATATAGTGCTTTAATCCTCTATGCCATACGCAGTGGTGTTACTTACAGGGGGGCAAGGGGGCGAGCTGCCCCCTGGCAAGCTGAGGGTAAAAACTGGGCCCCTTTAGTTGATATTTTGTATTCTTTAGGTTGTTTTTTTCGTTTTTCTGGATGTTTTCCTTTTTTTAGCTAATACAGACACAGTGGCGTAGCAAGGGGTGGGGGGTTCTGAGGGCCGCGGGCGGCACCTTTTGAGGGGGCGGCACTTTGCTGATTAAAAATTAACCTTTGAAAGAAGTTTAAATGTTCTGGCTTTTCGTTATTATTTTAAAAGCATTGTTTATAAGTTTTAAAATTTCTACCTTTTCAATTTTTGTGTTTAGACTTAGAAGCCATAGTGTTTAGAAGCCCTAGACTGGCAGGCGTTTAAAAAAACGCGACATGTAGCTGTGGAGTGAGCAAATTGTTGAAATGTTTACTCAAAATGTCTGGGTCATATCCAATGTGCTAAAGTGTCCCAGTGTTTGTCTTGAAATCAGGGCTTTTTCAACACACTTACTTGGGGGTCAATTGTGCCGCATTCCCTACACCTTCCTCGCCAGACAGAGTCATTTCCGCCATCGCAGTCAAAAGTCCTTTGAACAAAGGAAAGAGGTGACATTCGACAGCAGACTAGAAAACGTTAGGGCTCTGGTTATTCGCGGTTCACATTGCCCCTCCTCTCAAAATCTGATTAAAAAAGCTTTGCATGAAATCACGGTAAATAGTCAAGGCTGGCCTAATCTCTTTTCTCGTATCTTTGTTTCCTCAGTAACACCCCAACCGCTAATCATAACATCATCTGACATCTAGGCAGATTTCGCTGGGCCGGCGATAGTTCAGTGGTAGTGTCCGCTTCTCACTTGGAAGGTTGTGGGTCCGATTCACTGCCACTGAGTGAATCGCCGCAGCGCTCCTTGCGTAAGATCGTGCGCCTCGACTGACCCGGTAAGAAGCATATTTCAGGCGTTGGCATGCCGCTAATTGCCGTCGCAAAAATTATAAAAAGCATTTCTTGGCACATCTGATGCCATTTTTAATGTTCGATGGGATATTTCAAATAAACGACGTAAGTTGCAGCCGATAGTCATTAGGTGGGCTTATCAACATTCAATTTTGGCGGTTGAATTGAAGAACTCTGCAAAGATAACCTTGCTCAATTTTAATAAAATGGCTGTTTTTCTGCATAACGCAATGGTGCAGGAATCTCGGAAAATAACGTTCTTGAAGGCGGGGTAACGTAGTTGGTGTGTTTGCGTGGGTACCTTTGAGCTCAGATTGTCGGTTTGAACTGCAAGTAGAGTGAATCAGAGCCAGCCGATAGGCAGCATGAGTTTCGTAAAAGTCTCCTTTGTTCAACGGTATCATTTGCAGCCATAGAAAAATCATTTCAGTGAGAATGCGTACAAATGCTGTTGCTCTCATTTTGATGATATTGAGGCAAGAACCTTAGTCTGCAAACCTAACGCAAGGGTAAACGATATGTTTAGATGTGATTGTAGTTAAGCCTTTTGTTAAAAAAGGGCGTTGATCGAAATAGCTGCACAACTTGGCAATGGCTGTACTGAGTAAAGTTTTTCAACGCAATTATCGTCGAACGTAAGGCTTTGCAATCACTGCTGAGCATCCAAAAAGTCTATGTCCCACCTGGCGTGGTTTGGTAACATAGATTTCGAAATAAACGTCTGTTGGTAATCTGTCCCATAGCCATGGGGACTTTGGTGGGCTTATCCCCAAACAAAGCTCTAAGCACTACCAATGTGAAACACTATAAATCAGTGGATTTTTTGTCAAATTTTAGAGTGTCAAGCACCCCTGAAGAAACGTCAAGTCCCCCTACTGCAGACTTGGTGACGGTTCTGTTGGTGACGAAAAAAGGCAAGGAATAACACTATGTACGTATAAAAGTACGAAGCCCAACCCAACAGCGAGACCAAGTGCGCAAGGCACAAAGAAGACTGCAAGCCAGCGCTTCTCAACCATAGCCGGTTTTAAACCTGTTTAACATATTTTTTCAAAATGGGTTCACGCACTACATAGGGATCCGCGCAAGTGCCGGCAGTAACGTTTGAAGCCTTTTGTATATTCGAAGAGGATTAAACCACTACTGAAACGTGAAGTAAAAAATGAAAGGTTCTTTACATGACTGAGATCATATCATCAGATTTACCAGTATAGCCTGCTATATGCAGCATATATATACTTTTTTTTAGTTGAAGACCGGGATGCTACAGGAAATTTTAACAAAAATAAACGTTTACATCTGCAAAGTAGGTATGCCGCCATCACATCCCTCAATTTTTTCGTTTTATCCCCTGGAATGAGTAAATTATTTTAAAAGCCATGCGGTGGCTTTACCGGAGATTAAAAACCAACAGGTAAGAAAATTTGACGAAACATGTCGGGTTCGCACATATGCTTATGTGAAGAAAGCAAAAAATAGAAAAATTAATGATGAGAAAGGTTGCGACAAGCAGAATACAGCACGATTCCCATCGACAATGAAAAACAAGACCCATTTCAGTTTGTGAGTATTTGACTGTAATTTTCAAGATGATTTATTAATCCTTATATCTATAAGCACGAAACATGATCTTTTTGTCATTTTACATTTTTGTAAGCAAATTTAAGGGGTGAAAAGGGCGGCACTTTTATGGTCGGCCCCGGGCGGCACTTAGGCTCACTACGCCACTGGACAGAATCCACGACATCCAGGGATTCACTATCATTTCACTTTTTTTCCGTGTTTTGGACAGTTGGCCCCCTTCAGCTAAGCTTTGTCCCCTAGCTCAAACCTCTAGTTACGCCACTGGCCATAGGCCGATGGTAAACAGCATGAAAACAAGTTTTGCACAGCAGCAAAGCATTGCTGCACCACCCTCAGTTAACCATACGAAATAAGCCCAGTTTAGACACGTTTTTCCAAGTAAAGCTCACGAGAAACAGATCTAGGTGATTTAGATAACACACAGAGTTTCAACAAGCAATCTCTGTTGCGGGAAATCTTGCAAAAAGAACCAATCGTAGGATCCAATACTGAAAATATTGCTTTTCATCGGAGTTTTGCAGTGTCTGGTGCTCTTGTGTTGTTTCGAGCTTTTTGTGAGTGGAAAATTGAACATCAATTAAATACTGTGTTTTTTCTTTTTCATTCTTTTGCTGTAAACGCTTTCATACAGACGGCCTGCTTGTCTCTCACACCCAGATGCAGTGTTGTCGTTGTTACTGCGCTGATGTAGACATTTGCATTCCGCTCGTTTCAAGGTAAATTGTGGGGTTGTGCCTCTGCGCAGTTTCGCAATTTTTAGTTAATATTGAGTCGTCATAGGAAAGAGTTGTGTGGGGCCCCCAAATAGCGCGGGGCCATAGGCCATGACCTACGCATAAATCCGTCACTGATTACAGTAATAGTCACTTGATTGTTATGAAGGCAAGGTGTTGAAAAGTTGTTTGGTGTGGTGCCCTCCAAAACACGCAATGCCTCAGTGGTTCACGTGACGTTAACTTTGCCCGTCACAATGGTTTCTACCAGTGGGCCATAAATTGGGCCACGCATATCCCTTGGGGTTCGGGAAGGTGCTCCAAGGGTACACGAATTTTTTTGAATAGTCTTCACAATGAAACTTTAACGTAGAAGCACAATAATTACAAGTACATTACCAATTATTGTGCTCATAACAACAGTCAAGAGGCCCTGATAAGATAAAACCTTGCCCAAAAGGTACATCACTAAAAAGTTGAGAACCGCTGGTCTATACAATATGGCTGCTTTTTGCCGGGATATGCAATATTGCAACTCGCACACTCTTCTGACTAACCCCTTTTCCTGAACTCCAAATTGTTTTGTTTCAGCCACACATGAACAACGCATTATTTTCGTGGTAGTCACAATGAACGGCAGTAGAGAAGGATCTTAAAGGTTCAAAATGAAGCGTGTACCATGCAATGAAATATTTGTCTCTGATTCAGAAGTGGGTATTACGGGAGGCGAAAGAGGGTCTCTCCCTTCGGAGTTCACATCTAATTTTTGCATTGTTGTGTTAAAAATCTTACGAAAGTCGCATTTAATATGCTCTGAAGCAAGTCATTTTTTTCAAAATGAAGCAAAAATTATGTGCAAATGTGCCAACAGGGGAACCTCAACAACTTGAATTTGTAGAGTAGACCAAGAACAAATTAAAATCGAATCACTGCACACAATTTGGAGCCCCTTTTTGAGAGTTTGCCTTGTTTGTGCACAACTGACTTGACTGGATATCACGGTTGCTATGTCCAGGCCTGTAGCCACGGGGGAAGTGCCCCACAAATTGTGTACTGTAAATGAAGTATATGGTGCCGTAAGTAAGCCACTGTGATAAGCACGCATAAGCGAAATTTCTTATCCCTGTAGAAGAATAGTGCAACCGAGCATCAAGAGTGAACTCAGTGGGTGATCTCTATTGTTGTTGGTTGCTTTCCGGTTAGTTCATTACCCCGAATTAAGTATCCAAAGGTCACGCAGAAGACTGCAACATTACCGACACCTGCGCCGAAGCAGGATCGCTTCATTTTACGCAAACGAGCTCGAAAGTCTCCTTTATGTCTTGTAAGAAGTCTGACGGTTGAGATATGAAACGTTCACGCAGTGCAGTTTGCTCCTTGTTGTGCGACGGCGAATCAGTGCACTCATTCGACGAAGCGCGGCAACCGCGGAAAAAGGCATTTCGAATCAAAATACGCGAGGTGCGAGAAGCTGGTCACGTGACAAGTCACGTGCCGCGTCCTCAGCTTATTTGAAAAAACAGACCCGTCACCTCGCGCTGGAACTGCAAAATAGGTGTGAAACACTGCACAGAGCAGTGGTTCTTTACTTGGGCGTGAATAAATTTCCAGGGGTGCGCGAGCCCTCACGCGGCCTACAACATGGAAATTTTGATCAATAAATTTACCAATAAATTAATTACTTTTTACAGCTTATTGAAAGTCAGGGAGCTTGAAACAAACGACAATTACTTAAGGGAGACGTGGAAAGAGAAAGGTTAAGAACCACTGCCACAGAGTGCACCTTTTACGATAAGCAGTTCTGGAATATGGCAATCTTTTAAGCCACATGTTTGCATTAAAATACGTTGCTAAACAAGCTGAAGGTTTCGTTTAGAAAAGAAAACTGCGCAGATCAATTCTCGTTTGACTCGGTTCTCGGACGCACGAGTGCGATTCAACTAAACACGAGTTCGACTCGACCAAACCGAGTACTTTGAGGTTGGTCTCGTGGGTGAGTTGCGAAACCGCGAAAAATGCAATCAAGCATGACTTCCACATCCTTTGGCATTACATCATTGCTACTGGAAGCTGTCACTTGAAGCGGCATATTTTCAACCCAAGGTTCTTTTTTCCGAGACATCTCGGTCATTTGTCCCATAATATTAAAATTTGCTCCAACAATACTCACTAGTCTATATTTTCGGACATTATGATCGAATTGACTTAATTTTTTTCGGCCATTTGAAAAAATTTCGGTCTGTGTCCGAAAAAAAGCCTGATTCGAAACATTTCAANTCGTGGACAGTTGTCACCTTGTCTTTTCTCAAAATTGTAAAAAACCCTTACAATTTTGCACTTAATAACCTTTACCCCCACGGCTGGCCAACTCCCCACAAAGACGTGGAGATAAATTTCACTTTATCATCAAGGGAGGTTTCCTGCGACTCCCAACTTCGCGTAACGTCCCGGCATAACTATACAAAATATATTTAAACTTATATAAGACACGCAGTAGTACCACACCGATCAGTGCAAAAGTGACAGTGACGGAAAATTTTAAGTCAAAAAGCCCACACGACGAAATCTGAAACAACAAAGTCATACTCGCGCTCGTGGAAGCCGTCATTGAAATAGGAGGACTGCGTGAGTCAGGTCGACTCTGGAATCCAGGAAACGAGCGAATGGCAGCTTACTGCACCATAGACATGCGCGTCGGAAGGTTTTTTGTTTCAGGGGTGGGGGCACCAGGAGGTTTTTCCAAAATGTTTCTAGTGGAGGGCCCAAATTGGTGAAATTTGGTTTTTCCCACTCGAAACTAAGGGAACAACCTTTTTTGCTGAAATTTTCAAAATCCAGGGGGGGCAAGGCCTCCCCCTTCCGACGCCCATGGCCACAGACCTGTCTGACTGGTCGTTAAATTAATCGGGGGGATATCTGCGAGGAATGAAGTTAGAAACACCGTTGAGGGCGTCATCAGCAACTGAAAGGGCAGCAAAGGCATTTCTCATTTCTGCACTTCTGAGAGGCGGAAAATGCATCTACGCAGTACCCTGGCGACGGGCCGCAAGAAACGAACAGGTAACTTGGTGTGTAGGTTTGCGACAATAAGCTTGTGAGGAGCGCTTGGAAAAGTCGCGCAGACACCGTGAGAAAACAGTGGCGTAAATAGAGGTTACAGCCAGGGGGGACACTTAGCTGAAGGGGGGCCCACTTGTCAACACTCACAAAAAAAGTTCAGAAATGGACGTGTATCCGGATGTGGATTTCTACAGCTACTAAAACCGAAAATCACTCTGAAAACCACAAAAAACAACGCACTGAAAACCAAAGAATACTGAATACCGAAATATAATCTAAGTGGGGGCCGGCTTTTGCATTTTGCTTGCCAGGGGGAGTGATTCGCATCCCTGACCCCCTTGTCAGTTACGTTACTGTGAGGAAGCCGACCAGTGTTCCACACGCGAGACCGAATAAATAGATCGCAGCCTGCTGCAACGGAGCACATACAATCCACCGCGGATGTACTTCGTGATCTGCAGGGATTGGCTTCAGGTCGCTTTGGAGAAGACGCGCAGAAAAAAGTTGGAACGATGAAGTGTGCTCGAGATTTGAAAAAAGCCGAGGAACTTGAACCACAGCGACATGAACAGGTGCCACAGGTTCCTCGCGAAACCGGTTTGCGACACCAGGAGGCGCCAGAGCAACATCAGCATCGCGCACTGGATGACGTAGCCGAGAAGTCGAAGCCTGAAAACGAGCGACTGTTTTAGAAAAACGGTTTTGCGCAATGATTGTGGCGCCAGACAATAAATACCGGTGTGCGATGGTTCGGCGTCAACGTATGACTTTACCGTTGCACCGACAAAACGACAAAGGTTTTGTTCTATGCACCGTATTGCTTCAAATTAGATTTCGGGCGACGGCAATTGGCGGCACGCCTAGAACGGAAATTTACTTCTTGGCGGGGCGGTTGAGGTTAACACTTTTCCCGAAGAACAGCGATTCAATCAGTGGTCGTGGATCGAACACACAACCTTTCGATTGAGAGGGCGGGAAAATGCCTAACCTGCGGCATGTGTGCAAGCCGATTTGGTGTAGGGGCCCTGGCCAGGGGCAAAGCGTCAACTTCTAGATTCATCAATGCGTATTACTCATGGTATATATCAGGGTTTTTTAAAGGTGTTTTAGGGACCCGATTCGGGTCCCTAAAATCAGCGAAAATTATCATCGGGTCCCTAGAACCAGAGCAACCGGGTCCCACAGGTCCATACCGGGTACCTAACGTTTCCTTAAAAAAACGTGGTATATATATATATATATATACGGTATATATACCTTGCACGGTGACCTTGTCAGTCTTTAGACTGCTCGCTTTTCAATCAACCTTGTCTTTGCTGTGAATACACGGGGCATATTTTTTATCAACCAGCAACGCGCTGTTTCCGGGACTGAACATCCCAAGTTGATATCTCGCAATGGAAACACCGACCCGTTTTCGTATTTCACTTTATCACTGGCGGCATAAATTTTGACGTTTTTGGCAAAAGGGAATAGTAAATCTGAGAGATGCTGCTTTAACCGATGCTTTCCGGTATTGCAAAAATAAAGGCCGCATTACCTACAAAACATTTCAGTATCGGGGAAACTCAACGCCTCTGAGATCGGCTTCGCTTTTTCACGAACACAGACCGGGGACAAAAAAAGAAGAGTATCAAATGAAAATACCATATAAGGTCAAACTAGATACCGAAATCTGGCGACTTTGAAAGAAATCATTTGTTCTGAAAACACCAACAACTAGGTTTGCACATGGAGCTTGTCGCGAAACGCAAGTCGAACCAATTCGTCGGACATACCGTTGCAGATGTCGCCGGGCGGCAGGATAGCCCTTGGCGCTTTCCTTCAGGACGTATTTCTTTATTCCGATCGTGTAGAGCTTCATGTAGTTATGCCAGTCGATGGTTCGGACGTCGAAGTTAAAAAGCTGGAAAGCGAGAAGGTTTGGAAAGCGCCGACCAAATATCTAAGACAAGGCGAG
>JGI24159J19872_10007859_pt1 | contig 13973 bp, 10 predicted proteins | sample Ectturendosymbi4_FD_19872 | JGI IMG/M metagenome (IMG submission 19872) | reverse complement strand
ACGTTTGAAGCAAAACTAAGATCTAAGAAGATAAAACAGCTTGATATTGGCTACAAATCCAAGTGAAATTGTCCCCCTAGGGATGAAAATGATGCAACCAATTTGGTTAGTTTTGAGGCAGGAAAAAGTAATAAAGCTAGCATAAATAACAAAAATAAGTAGAAAAAATAAAATTTTGCTTTCTCAAAATTTCCAATCATGCTATTATCATGTTACATCGTGATGTGAATAGGTCAGATTCAACTGCAAAGTTGGCACGTTAAACTAACCTTCATGAACCTGCAGCGCAGCTTCTACAGTCTCAAGTCGATCTGTAAACAAATTGAAAAGAAGATGGAGATTTAATTGTCAGATCGTCATTAAGTGTTTGCTTTCAGTAAAATTCGTCACAAGTTTTTAATTTTATTGACAACACCTTTCAAGTGGTGCTTTAATGAAAAATTTACGTTCAAATGACAACTGCACTGCCAACATATCTTTGCAATGGTTGACCTGTAGGCAGTGGCGTTGCAAGGCTTAGTGCCGCCCGGGGCCGACCATAAAAAGTGTCGCCTTTCCACACCTCAAATTTTCTTACAAAAATTGTGAATGGACGTTCATGTTTCTTGCTAATTTGAAGATACAAGGATTAATAAAGCATCTTCAAAATCGCCATCAAACACTAACAAACTGAAACGTGTCTTGTTTTTGATTGTTGATTATGATTATTGCTTTTTCTGCCTGTCGCCGCCTTTCTCATTATCGATTTTTCTATTATTTTTTGCTTACTTTGCATAGGCATACACGAAATCCACATGTTTCGTCAGACTTTTCCTCCCTGTTGATTTTTAAATCTCCGGTTAGCTCACCGCATGACATTTTAATACTTTACTCATTCCAGGGGTCAAGCGGAAAAATTAAGGGATGTGATGGCGGTATATCTACCTTACAAATGTAAACATTTATATACGTTAAAATTTCTTGTAGTATCCCTGTCTTTAACTAAAAATAGTATATATACTGCGTAGCAGGTTATATAACCAATCGGATAATATGATTTCAGTGATGTAAAGAACGTTTCATTGTTCACTTCACGTTTCAGTAGTGGTTTAATCCTCTTGGAAGATGTAGAATATTTCAAACGTTAACTCTGTGAGCACACGCCGGAGCCCTTTAAAGGTGCAGGGACCCATTTTGAAAAAATATTTTAAACAGGTTTAAAACAGGTTATGGTTGAGAAGCGTTTGTTTGCAGTCTTCACCGCGACTTGTGCAATTGGTCTAGCTGTTGTGTTGGACCTTTTCCGTTTGTGGAGGGGGACTGACATTCTAAAATATGACGAAAAGTCCACTGATTTATAGTGTTTCATATTTCAATTTTGGGGGAATTGTAACTTTTTTGGGGCCTAAGCCCACCAAAGCCCCCGTGGCGACGGGACTGGTTACCAACAGACGTCTATTTCGAAACCTGCAATACCAAACCATGCCAGCTGTGACATGTAGGCCTTTTGGATGCTCAGCAGTGATTACAACGTCTTACGTTCGACGGTTATTGTGATGAACAACTTTATTCAGTACAGCCATTGCCAAGCTGTACAACCATTTCGATTAAAGCTCTTTTTAATAAAAGCGGTAACCACAGTCATATCTAAACATATTGTTTACCCTTGCGTTAGGTTTTCAGACTAAGGTTCTTGCCTCAAGTACATCAAAATGAGAGCTACACCTTTTTTAAACTTTTCTTGTTGAAATAACTTTTTCTATGACTGCCAATGTTTAAAGTGTACCGTTCAACAAAGGCGATTTCACGAAAACCACGTTGCCTATCGTCTGGCTCTTATTCACTCTACTTGCAGTTGAAACCTACAATCTGAGCTCAAACCTACCCATGAAAATATACCAACTGCACTATCCCGCTTAAAGAACGTCATTTTCCAACGCCATAACGTCATATAGAAAAACAGCAGTTGTACTGAAACTGAGAAGTTATCTTTGCAAGTTCTTCACTTCAACTGCCAAAACTTAATGTTGATAGGCCCTCCTAATGACTGGACTACAGCTTATTGCAGTTATTAAAAATACTCCACTGAATATTAAAAAATAGCATGAGATGTGCCAAGAAATGATTTTTTTATAATTTTGGCGACAGCAACTAGCGGCATGCCAACGCCTGAAATATGCTTCCTACCGGGGCAGTTTAGGCTAACGATCTTGCCCATGCAGCAACACGCGGAGTCACTCAGTGTCCGTGAATTGGACATATGCCTACAACCTTCCAATTGAGAGGCGGACACTCTACCACTGAGTTATCGCCGCCGCAGCGAAATCTTCGCCGCCAATGCCTAGGTGACAGGAGATGTTATGATGTGTAGTTGGGACGTTACTGAGAAACCAAAGATACGAGAAAAAGTATTAAGCTAGCCTTGAATATTTACCGTGATTTCATGCAAAATTTTTTCATCAGAATTTGAGAGGTGGGGCAATATAAACCGAAAACAACTGGAGCCCTAACGTTTTCAGTCTGCAGTCGAATGTCATCTCTTTCCTTTGTGCAAAGGACTTTTGACTGAGATTGCTGAAATGGCTTTGTCTGGCGAGGAAGGTGTAGTACTGGAGCACAATTGGTCCCCAAGTAAGCATGCCCGTAAATAGGGAGCGCAGGAAAATTTTCCGCCCCCTTGAATAAATGCTTTGGCCGGAGTTTAAAACTATTGCACATAGTTGAAAAATTTGGGCCCCTGTCAGAAAACTCTTCGTTCCACAAACATTTCATCAAGCCACTAACTCCAAAGCCACATGTCGTGTTCTTTTAGACTAGCCTACCAGTCTAGAGATTCTAACCATGAAATTTGAAAAGCGGTAGAGCATTTACAAATGTAATTAATATAATAACGAAAAACTATAAATTTTAAACTCCTTTCGAAAATTATTTTTGGTCAGCGAAGTGTCGCTCCCTTTAAAGTACCGCCCGGGGCCTCCAGCCCCCCACTTGCTACGCCACTGCTTGTAGGTCATAGAAAAATATGAAAGTTGTTTACAAGTTGTGGCGCCAAACTGAGATGATGTATTAGATGTATTAGAAACAGATTGCCTGTCCGTGGTGCTTTGAGTTAAAAAAATGTGGTTTTACGTTAAAAAAGTGTGGTTTTACGTTACTGAATTACGAAGGCCTAAATATTTCAATGACATTTTTAACCAAGTCACTCCCACACTATCGGACGCACAGGAAGTGCATTTGTCGATAGGCATAGCGGTTTTGCAATACAATAAGGAAAGTCCATCACAATTAGTAATTACGCTTGGACGTGCGTCCCACAAATCTAGACATAAAGAAAGAATTTACCTTGAATATCAGACAAGTATTTAAGGATCAGCAATGTTCGTTTATCCGTGGATGTTAGAAGTTCCTGAAAATACATTGACAAATGACCAGAAAAAAATATCATAAACACCCCGATGAATAATGAAAACGCTCGAACGAAAAGAAAACGAACAGATCCAAGCTAAAAAAACACAATGTAGAAACCTATTGCGCAAAAATGGACATTTTTCAATCCTGCTGCTAACTTTGAAGAGCATGCGTTTTACTGCAATTTGCGTTTTGTTGAAATTTAGGTCTAGTGTACAAGATGTTATAAGAGTGGGCGAACGTTTTCACATTTCTCTTTGTGTAAAAATTAGAGGAACTTTCATGGTCAGCATTGTTTTCACATTTCCAACTTTCATCAACCAAATGGAGATGTTTTCTCCAACATCCTGTTTTTGTTTTGGAAATGAGGAGGGATTTAGCTTCTGCTTGCAATTTGTTGATTCTTCAATTGTCTGATACCGTTATTTCAGCAAACGTTATATTGGTAGGAAGGCAATTGAGTGGTTGGGGACTGCCCCGCTCAAGCTAGTGCAAGAGATAGGGGTGCAATGAATAACCTCCGCTCATTGAACTACACTAAAGTTTATCAATCTGAAGCAGGAAGATATTGGTTTATTTTATTTTGTACCTGGTGTGTGCAAAAATTTATTTTTTCATTGGTACTGGTCAAATGACTGGGAAGTCATGGTTTTGCATTAATGTGATAATGAACTGAACTCTGTGAGAATCTGTAAATTTCTCAGTTTGACCGTCGCTTATCCTGTAATGCGCATTTTCTCGAGTTAAGGTGAATTATGCGAATTGTGTCAAAAATTACAACTATTTCAGATAAGGATGTATGTGGGTGTAAATCAAACAGGATTTTGGGAGGTTTCGGATTTTACAATTTATGCTTAGTTGAATTTGGATTGGATCTGTGTTTTTGGAAAAAGTTTTTCTAAGTTAGCCAATTAGTTGTCAGGAAATTTGTTTTACGTTTAAATTTTTAGTGTTACATCTAAATTTTTACATTTGCATGAATTGCAATCGAGTTCGTTTTTGTTCGTAATTTTGCACTCTCCAATTTGCCATGAAAAAATGCAGGGTTGCTGAAAGGAGTCAAAGTTCAAAGTCTGTTTTATTTGGTTTGGTTTTTGTTCATTCATAGCCAAAAAAATTTTGACATTCCAAAAGATTAATTTGGCTAAATTTCCCAAGATGAACACTTGGAATGCTACAAAAACAGTGTTGTTTTTCATTTCAGCCATTGTAACTCCGCTAAATGCCGTAACAATTTGGTCAAAATTTGTGATTCAGAAAACTGCTGTCATTCAGAAAAAGTTTTTGATTCGTGCCAATAAGTGAGCTGAAACATATTCACCTATAAAACACGTTTAATTTAAACATTTTAAAATGCGATCAGGAAGTGTAAGCCTACATTGGTGAACCTCATCTAACGTTTAACAGTTGGACTATAAGCACAACAGCAAAATGAGCAGGAGAAAAGAAAGACAAACGACTTTTTTAGAAGGAAGCAACTTTTCAAAACTCTTGGATTGATACCTTGCATGGATAGGGCTAACTCTAAATATTGCATCAAAGTGACTACCTTTTGATACTTTGTTCACCTGATATACAGTTGAGTTCAGCTTTGGTTCTTCAACAGCATTGCTGCTTCCCTCAACTGAAGGGTCTGCATGCGCTTGAGAGTGGATCAAAAGACTAACAAAACAGCAGGATACGAAACACCAGAAAGAATACATGTTGCCACCGTATGAATTCTCCTTCATGAAATAAATTGTAAAGATAAGTTAAGGATTGAGCAAAACAAGTCTTTGATGAATCTTGCATGAAAATAGGCCTAAATGTTTTACTGTAATCTACGCAAAGTCAAAATTCTGTAAGTGGCAAAAAATATTCAACAACTACTGGAAGAGTAAAAGCACAAACACAACGCTGAGGAAGTAATTTTATTTAGAAAAAATTGAAATCGTGATTCAAAAAGCAAAATACTTCTCAATACGAAGAACCAACAAACCAATTATCCCTTACAGTTGATTAAAGAACAGCTGCAATGTTATAAATTCATAATGTTTCAGGTATAGGTCTTTTTGCGAACAAGAGTTGCAGGTTTCTATCAAATTTACATTTCATAAGATTTCTGCTAACTTGAGAGTAATTTTAGTTTGTTGAATAGCAAGTAATTACCAGTCTTTTGCCTTGCAATTTTTATTTTTGTAAGATATATTTGAATCTTCATCTGAAAACCGCGTTCTGCACAATGTTCATACGCAGTGGTTTAACGCAATGCTTGAAACACTTTGCGTTTTGTACAACAGAACAAAGACATGCACTACAAGGAGCCAAAAATTTTAGATGAAATGCGATAAAATTTAGAAATGCATAAACCAGACTTTTCATAGAGCAGCGTTTTACTTATCGGTACGCTTCGACTGAGCCTTACTTTGTACTTGCGTACAGGAACGTTTCGGAAGAAGAAAATTTTCGTGACCAAAATAGAAAGTTTTTCTTCCTACCACTACCACGAAATTTGTACGTAGCCTACAGTTTATGGCTGTGAAACAATAGTGGTGCAGTGCACTGCATTTGCACGTCTAAAAGAAGTATGCTGCCCACTTAAACGTTTCACGATTTTGCATTTCTTGTTTCCAACGCTGTCCGTAATGATCTCTTGATAGGTCTGCTGACATAAAATCTAATTTAAATGTAACTGCTGTGTAAGATACTAATTTTATATAAAAAAAAGATGAACCAAGAACCATCAATTATCGTCTGGTTTCAATGCTTTCCCGACAATCCCTCAGCCATTAAAGTAGCAAATGATTTTATCAGTCAATAATTTTGAGTCAGCTATTTTTGGCTTGCCAATATGAAGATGACATAACGTGAGAACTTCAGCAGATGTGTTTGAAGAGACATTTGAATTTTTCAGCAAACTTTGTAGTTAAGGGTGCAAACTGTTTGGGAATAACATGCTGCGATAATTTGAAGTTCTAGCTAGGGTGTAAGCTTTCGAGGAATCAGGCGATTGGACTCTGCATTCATCTTTTTTTCGCTGATTCAAACTTGCACATATCTATACAAAATAACTACTCTCCGTAAGGGAGATAAACAAGGAATCAATTTGCTAATTGACACGTGACGATGACACGCGTTCTTTCTACGTGTGTATAAATTTTTGGTTATGTGATAATCTGTTTAGTCTGGCGTTTACTACTGGTTGGCACTCGCGATTTTGATAATTGGGGTGTTCATAATTTTCCCATGCATTTTTCATATCTGCACTACAATATTTAACCTGAGTGTTGTAAACAAACCAAACGATTCAAGATATGTTAACAGAATATGTTTAAAAGCGTTTCACTTAACCAACTTATGGCAGTTTGCAATTTGTTAAGTATTTGTATGCACGAAATTTACTCATGCGAATACGGGATGAGTGTAACGATACAGCGAATACTGTTTATGAGAAAGGTTTTGAGAATGAAATTCTCATTGCACCATTTCATTGCTGTAGAGAACGGGGATGCTGGACAGTACTACAGCCGGAATGAGGCTGAAGAAGCCATGGTATGCCCCATCCAAAACAAACTTGCGAGAGTTTTCGCTGATGCTTTAGCCCATATTAATTTTAAACTGTTCGAAAATAAAAGGAAGGAACAGTCCGACTCAAGACGACGTCAGTGACTGATGACGTTAGTGACAATTCCTGGCTGCGCTACTGATGCTGGGCTGGCAATTATTTAGTCTCAAGCCTTCCGTATTATTCACACTTTAAATGGATTGAATGATGTGCTTTGCAAATTGCATAAACGCTTTAATGAAATTCACAGGGGTCTTGTTTGTGATTATAATATAGATTTCCAAGTTGAACTTGAAACGCTTTCTTATCAAACGAATCCATGCGCAGAAATAAGATTTTGCTTGTTCTTCCTGCTGCAGATTTGAAACCTGAAAAGAGCATCTACAGGACATAAAAATATTCGCCCCGCCGCGTTTAATTGCTTTATGTTTTTACTCAAAAAAGCTTTGTGCAGTCAGTGAACAATTTTCTGCTGTATTGGATGCAACTCAAAGCAATGACTTAAATCATGTGGTTCAACGCTTAACTTACTGCAAAATCTGGACACTCCACGAAAAATTAGATCATGAACGTATATGGTAATAAACAAAATTGACGCCATTATCTTTATTTGCAAATTAACACTTTTTTTGAATCGAGCTGGGAATGGTAGTTCTTGTGATAAACAGCAGTGAGTAAGATGCGGCGCCTTGTCAGAAAAATAAAAGTGAAAAGGAAGAAATTGATTTATTCCTTTTTGTGAATGAGTGAATGAATTAAAGAAGAAATTGATTGCAAACTTGAATATTTCCAAGAGTGCTTTGCGTGGAGTAATGAACGGATTGCGTGGAATAATGAATGGTTAGACAATTGTATGTTTGAAAATATTACATCTCAGACGCCTGTAAAGGCAGCATTTATCTAACTCGAATACAAAATAATTTCAATTTCAGAAATGCAAAGTAAGTGGAAGTTCTTTTGTATGAATGGATATGTCCATGTACACCTCTGCCGAAAAGAGTGTTTTTGTTTTTCACCACTTGCTGAATGCTTATAAACATTCGGAAATATTTGGTCAAAAATGGTTTAACAAAATACCAATTTGGCTGATTGATAAGTGGTGGGCAAGCCAACTGGACAAATGTTGAATGATAGACAGGTTATATTCAAGTGTCACAAAACATGTGAAAAAATTTTTATCTGCACAAAACTACAAATTTTCTAGCAGTGTGGCAAATTTTATTCATTTTAGACGTTTTCATGAAGTAAAATTTGAAACGAAACGACCTCCGTGTTTTGCATCAACTTTTAATAAATCAAGTACATTCCAAATCGTAAGGACTTCAGCTTCAAGAAATTGAGCAAACATAAAAGTACTCATGTAACAACATGTATAATGTCTCGTGTTTGCAGAAAGCCATATAATGCAAGCACGACAGCAAATTCATAGCTGAAAAGAACTGCCTTACTTAGCAAATATACAAAGGTTAGTGTGTCCAGCAAAACGTTCGCAAACATGGAACGACGACAGGTGCATATTTTCTCTCCATCACCTTTTACCTAATGGCACTCGACAGTCACTATCGGATATTTTGTTAAGGTGATAACTAAGTCTAAAGTATTTTAGTATTATCTAAAATCAGACTAAACTGGAGGTTAATATTATTATTTAATGATAAATAATATATAACATGGTGAAGTCCTTTATTTTTGAAAAACTTTGAGTTCTCCGTTGCCAATACAAATTCGATTCAAATGAACATTCAATCTTCGGATCCCTGATGAAGCTCGTGGTTGCAAGACAAAGTGTGCGAGCGTCTAGAGAAAATAGACAACATAAAACATTATAACTTTCCTGCTAAATAATGTCATTTTGGTTATTAGAGAACAGTACCTGCAAGAAAGGTTTCTGTTTTTCGCAAAGCGAGCGTGTAGATTAACATCGCATAAACACAATCGCCATAACTTTGAATTTGACGTTTTTCCAGCACCGCACCTGTCAACTCTTGACATTAACGATTTAACATTTCCAACAATACAGTTGTTTGGAATCTTTCTTGATCTGAGGTACGCTTGACTGCTGAGGTAAAAAATCATGTATAAAGTTTCAAGACCGCAACACTGACAGAAAGTGGAACAAAACTGAATTCGAGTTACAAAAAAGCCATCGAAAATATACAACGCAGAGTGCATGTCCCTTATAACCTAAAGTTCATGTTTAAAATAAATGCAGCATGTTGCTATGAAATTCGAGTAATAATCGCGATTAGAATCATAATTGCAGATGCAAAATGTTTTCTTCTATTGCCGGTAACCCCTGCAGCAGTAGAGGTGATTGTAAAACCCGGTGCAGGCGAAATTGAGCTTGGCTGGTCTTACAAGTAATTGGCGGCTGACAGACCAAACGAACATGATTTTCAGTTTTTAAGACATGACCGCCTAGCTATAGCCTCTCGAGAATCGGACACTTCAACAATCAACCTTCCCTGGGTGACTAACCTTGCATATGTTACTGTGCTTTTCTATAAATATTTCCTTAGAAGAAGAATTTCTCAGTTTGAATCAAAGTAATAGCAGCTTATTAAGGAGTCACGTTCTTAGCATAGGATAACGTGCATTACTTTGTGTCAGCATGGATTAAAGATCTCTTTAAGAAAACGTTAATCCTCTTGTAACCAAGAAATAGCGAAATCGACTGCAAAAAATCTCAAATACCTTCAGTCACTTATCGGAATTTATCACCACCTGTAAGTTGACACAATGGAAATATTCGGAGCAAATTTGGAATTATATTCCCATTCAGACCAATTACGAAGTTGGAGGATAGGTTTGATTTTGAGATCAAATCGTAGATCTTCGTTATAAAACAATTGAAAAGCAAATTAATGCTGTGGAAGAATCAATGACTATGCTGAAACATCGGTTTCTGTTTTCTTACAAATTCTTGCCTGTGTGCTAATACTTTTTGTTTTATCTTACCAATGTCAAATCCGGAGACAGCGATGCGACCTTTCGATAAGGTTGTCCGCTGCTATCCCAGCAACGAACCCTATTAAGCAATGCATATGAGGCAAGTTGTGAAATATTATAAAAATAAATAAACGAGTTGCAAGAAAGCGACCATCAGATAATTTAGATAATTTTAAGGGTTGCAACGGATTATTCTACTGTTGGTCTCTCTTTATTGCGTAACAATAACATGGCAACGAATCTTCAAAGGTTAACTAGAAGTTACGGTGGTAGGGGTGTAGGCGATTTGCCGCATGTGACTGTTGAACGCAGATATCTCGGCAGGTAATGCAGCAAGACACATGGACATCGGATGGATGTTTTCCAGGGTAGTGGATTTTTACAAACATTTTTCTAGGGGAGTCAAAAGTGGTGAAATTTCTAGAGGGAGTCAAAACTTTTCCTACTCGAAACTAAGAAAACAACCTTTTTTGCTGAAAATTTCAAAACCCAGGGGTCAAAGCCCCCCCGGTCCATCCCTTCTGACTACCGAGATAGTGACTGCTGATAGCGGAAAGCCACGTATTTTTGTATAGTGTGAAAAGACGCAGAAGTGAACCTGTAGCAATGCTTCCACAAGTTTGAAACATGCATTGCTAGTGTGAATGTGACCAATGTGCCTGGGTGTAAAACTACACTTATGCAGGCTTCTTTTCACGCAGTAAAAAACTACGGGACTTGTTAGAATACGTCTATGCAGTCTTGTGGGAATAAGTCTTAATCGTTGAGATATAGTGCTGACTTCTGAGTGAATACTGACTGCAAAGGTATATTTGCTGTGGCGAGTTTTCATAATTTATATGCTCAAATTTGCGAAGCCTACGTGGTGTTCTACAGTAATTCTAGTAAGTTGTCCGTTTTCGTGTCAGCATAGCTTATAGATCTACTCGTCCGGTTTGTGTATGATGAGCGTTCACCGTGAAAAAATTAGCGAAGACAAGCAAGGTTTTATTGCTGGCTTTGGACGTGATCCCAGATGTTGCAGCCCTTGTTTCTAACGCTAACAAGCCTTGCTAAAAGATTCCGCAACCAGGGGCAGGGACCAGGCAATTGCCCTCCCGAAATTTTTAAAAACAAATTCAGTTGTTCGGTCCAGCATCAAGCAACAATTATTCTCCCCCCCCGGAAATATGCAAATGTCACCCGGCCCTGTTCGCTAGGTAAAACAAAGTCATCATTTGTGGTTTCGTTGAAGTCCACGGGAATGCTTCGTTCTCATCATGGCAACGCTTACTTGAAAAGTACCCTGCGTTGAAAATCCGCAGATAGCCTACTGTGTGAATGATCGTAACATACCTGGCTATTGCTACCAACGAAGCGCATTTTGTGATTGTTGCTGTAACAAGGGGCATTTTCTTTGTGGTGTAGAAAGGGTAAAGCGTTTTGTGAACGTCAGTTTACATTGTATCATCAGCAACTTGAAAACTATAAGCAAAATGCCGACGTTGTCCCCCCCTGGAAAATTTTCTGCGGACGCCCATGAGCACTACGTGTCCTCAGTCCTGAAATCTTATACAAAGCAAGCAGCCCAGTCGGCTGATTCCTCGCAAGCTTACAGCAAACCTAGAGCTTGTAATTGTTGCTTTAAAAGGTTTTAATAATAGTTTCATTATTATAAGCAGCTGCCATATTCAAACGTATACATGGATGTAACCATATATAAACAAGCATGTATAAAAAAGCTACATAGCTATCAGTACCCTAGAAAAATTGTTGAAGAATGATTGGGGCAAGTGTTACGTTTGGAAATATGTTGCCTATCGTTTTTGTCAAATGTAGAGCAGTTTACATAATCTTTTGTTGAAAGGTATGTTTGCTATGTTTATAGTCCCCAATATGTTGTATGTTTCGTTTCTGTTTCAGTTCGAAACTTCATTTGCTATTTTTGCAATATTTAAGTGATTTAGACCAATGAGTAGTTGTTTTGCTAACAAAAATTTGCTTCCCCGCTTTTCGTACTCAAAGTTATCAAATTCCAAAAAGTGAAAAATTATTTGCATTCATGAGCTCGGATTACTATTATTTTATTGTTCTGAGATCTTATCTAATCATCATCATCATCATCATTAGAGCCTATCACAGTCCGGAGGTGGCCAACCAGTCAGAGACCAAGAGCCATGTTTTTTACTGTGTTACGGCAAAGAGCCGCATCACACAAATGGACACACATGAACATCACCTCTACTCGTCCTCACTCACGCATATTCCTTTACTCAGCTAGATTTATTGTAAATATCACACACCAACATGACAATGACAGAAATTTTCAAGCCGTTTATTGTTACGCGTGTTATTTCGTGGGACTTCTGATGATTAACTCAGAGCCGCATGAAACCAGACAAAGAACTGCATGCAGCTCGTGAGCCGCGGCTTGGCCACCACTGACCTAGTCTAAATGGTGTTTATATTTCTTTGCGAGAACCATACTCTACATCATAAAGCACAAAATGTTATATCTATGTGAGTTGTTTTCAATTCGAACTCTGTGACGCCAATAGTTTTGAATCCTTACATCCATTTTTAAAACCTGTACAACTTGCTTTCAAATTCCAATTGCCCCTAAGTGTTACAGTAATTTTTGCAGCATGTCAGTTTTTTTGATGGCCAAACTTTCCTGAAATTTTCCAGAAACCCTTATGTTTTCATCAGAATGCATACAAGATTGAACCGCTAATCTTGTTAGAATGAGAGGTCGGTTTCGTGTTAGTCTTTTTCTTTTCACTTTTTGACATTTCACAGCTGATTCAGGCTTCGCAGATACGCAATGCGAAACCTTTATTGATTGGAAACCTCAACAGCTTTACAATTCTAAACACTGTTAGGAGGAAAGAGGATCGGTGTGAGGGTGACGATGACAAGCGCGCAAATAAAATCCGACTCGATTTAAAACGGGCCAGACGAGATACGATAAAGACGCTGAAAGATGCTGAAGATGACGTTGGACATGCGGGAATGAAAGATGACCACTCATGTCGTGAAAAGCTTCAGTAAATTAAATCAGCAGAAGCGGAAGGCGGAAACACCGGGAACTAGAATCTGTCAAGTCTTGCTTTTTTCCCGCGTGGAGATAAATATTTCGGATCAACGTGTGGTTGTCTCGAAGACAGACACCCTGCCTGAGGATACTGCTGAAAGCTGTAGTCCTCATTCTGCCGACATTGGTAATAGGACACTGCCACGGTAAACTATAAATAAATTTGACAGAAACGGTACCAACTGTTGATTGTCATGTTCGAGGCCGACGCTTTTAATAAAGATCCATAATGATTAAATGCGGCTGTTATTTCTATTGCAACACTGCGAACCTCATGTAACAGAGAGAATTGAACACGTCACTTCCAAGGAGTCCTAGTGATCGCTCGTTTATATGGCGCCAGCCTTCATTGTGATCTGTGGAAAAAAAGCACTCACAAAGTTTTTCAACGTGTATCCCAGAACTTTTCGCCTATTCGGAAATTTCACAAATTCCACGCATCAACAGAACTGCAGCCTCGTATTCCCTGCAGGAATTGCTTGTGGAACAGATAAGATGATCACCGCAAACACTTGTTGTAACAATTTAAGCAGAAAACTTCAACAGCGATTGATCGTCGAAAAAATACGGTTTCTGAATCACAGCAGAAACAAAACGCAGCATTCCACCAGCGCAGCGAAGCTGAGGGAACAGACCTCACTGTCCATTAGTTGAGCACACAACAAACACTAGACAATTAGACAATCACATAACTGTGGTTGTTTACAGTAAATTAAACACGCAGCTGAAATGCGTGACTGCCACTCAACTATGATTTCTTTGCTGATTGATGAAATGCAACTGTGCGCTAATTCTCTAACGACAAACAACAAAGCGTACGTAGCAAAACGATGTGGATTCCACAGTTCGGATTTTTTACCTTCAAGTTTATCAGAAAACTCGCTGTTTCGAATCGCAGAATTTAGGCTATACGCTTAAGAGCCGAAAACGTCACTAACCGAGAAATAGGCGGAGTGGCAATTTTCTGGCGTGTTTAGCACGAGGAGAAACAGGAAAACAACTTACGCAATCAGCTGTTGC
>JGI24159J19872_10007858_pt1 | contig 13974 bp, 7 predicted proteins | sample Ectturendosymbi4_FD_19872 | JGI IMG/M metagenome (IMG submission 19872) | reverse complement strand
AAAACATAACTTTTACAAACGATGACGTCATGAATTACGTCATAGGGGCCCACCGGTAAAAATTGCCCCGGGCCCCCCTACCCTTTAATCCGGCTCTGTCCACAGCTCAGATTTCGGTCTTTAAGTTCATCAGAAAACTCGCTGTTTCGAATTGGAAGAATTTGGGCTGTACACATACGGTCCGAAAACGTCGCTAAGCGAGAAGTGAATTTATTGCGCGTTCGCATGAGGAGAAACAGATCAGCCGTTCAGTCATTACTGGGAGAAACAGACGAGGTCGTTCAGTCATTGTTGTCTTAAGCCGTGCTAACACACATGTGGGATTAACAATATTGCCGAAACCTAGAAAGGCTCCATATATCAAATGATGTCAGATACAGTTACAATTCAAGAATGCACAAAAATTGTAGCAACCCTGTCGACCCACGGCGCACGTTACATTCGGTTCGTAGTCTTTGACAACAGATATCTTTATATTATAGCCTTTTAAGTACCTTGCTATTTTAACCACAAAACCAACAAAAACAAGCATAATGTTGTCACTGCTCAAACCTAAACCCCTGCATTAAAAATAAACTTTTAACAAATTATTTCCACAGTTTTGCTATATCTGAGTTCTGAAGCATGTGTTGAATATAGTGGCGTCTTTCATAAATTTCTGTGAACGATAAGCCCAAACGCTTAAATCTTGGAAAAGGAGATAGCAGTCTACCGATTTGACGCAGCCGGGACACTTGCGGTTTTCCAAGATGAGTGAACTCCTTGATCCAATGATCTTAGTAAGTAATGCACTTGTTTGTTTTCTCAGCTTGGTGGATTTCAAACCCACGTTCAAAATTTATCCCTGCTTCAAGCGAAACAGTAAGTAGCTGCCTGTTGGCAGAACGCAAAGCTGAGTCTGCTTTTTCAAGAATTTCTTTGGCTTCTTCCGAACTGGCATTTTCTCTTAGGATATCAAGCGACTGAACTTTTTTCTCATCAGCAATAAAATGTCTAACAAAATAATTATGTAAATCCCATTCAGTCAGTTGTAAATTTTCTTTTGGTGTCTTATTAGCTAAGTCAGGAAAATTGACAGGAGGTTTTCGAGGTTTAACCAAATCGTTGATTTTCCATTTTTCTATCTTCTCTGTGTCACCTCTCATTTCTTCGAAGTATCTTTTCCATAGTTTTCAAGTCTTAACACGATCCTCGTCATCATTTCTAGAGTTGGAATTGTTTTTTATTTTACTCATAGAACAAGAAGCATAAATTGCTGAGTTTCCCCCACCACACTGAAATGTCTGATTTTCTGTGCTGTTTTCCGAGATTCGACAATTCCTCTCTTCTTTAAATGCAACAATCATGCGGTTTACATCGTCAGACAAACGTTGATCAGATGTGGGACCGCCAAGATCTTGTGGTTCCGAAGAGCTGTCTAAGAAATAAATCACTTTTGTCGGGAGTTTCGTTATCATTGTTGTCGTCAATATCACTGCCAGTTGATGGCATTTTAATTGCCACAGTCAGTAGCGTATCTAGGGTATGGCAGGCATGGCTCGTGCCATGGGCGCCACTAAGATGGGGACGCAAAATTGCTTGGCAAAAATCAAGATTTGTGACTTGCAGTTTCTTCAACCTCTATTTTATGTACGCCAGAACGAGAGCTTGAAAAATTTTCAAAAAATTACTAGATATGCCACAAATTTTGGGGGAGCATGTCGCCCTGCCCCCTCTGGCAACTCACATGCCAGGGTTGTGATTGTGAACAACCTGCTGATGTGTCCATGGGTTTCTGAAGGTTTGCCTTTGCTGACCGCAAGGACATCCTGAGAGTTTTTCAAGCCCTCGTTCTGGCGTACGTTCTGAGATGACGCTACGCTGTCTGATGCTATTACACAAAGGTTCCTTGTTTTGAAGACATTGGTGAACCGATACACAACTTAGTTTCACTGCGCCGACGTCAATCTGCCTAGTGGCTTGAATTACAGTCGCAAAAGATCGAACTCATAGCGTAAAAGGGCTGACTGTTGAAATCCGTAGCTAAGTCATGAAAGATTCGTAGCAACAAGACGAGATCAAAAGAAGAGCCTCTATTTGTAAAAGTCCAAGTTTCTATAAAGAAGTCATTAACTGCTTTGTTACTCTAGCGTTGTAGTGAGTTCCATCAGAATCTGCCTGACCACCAGAAAGGCTCGATCGTAATAGCTGTGGTGATAATTGGTCCATATCAAAATTTTACAAATGAAGACTCGCAGAAGTCTTCCCAAAAATCTGGCCAAATTTTATTAAAACAACAATATTACTTTCGCTCAAAAGAGCACCCTCGGTTCCACAAAACAAAAGGTAAAAAACGTAAAATCTGTAAGGCAATGAATAAAACTGGTAAGTCACTAAGAAACTAAAGAGCTACGAGTCGGCATGCTTTCACGCAAAGTGTTCTAAACGTAGGTTATCAAACATCTCGCTTTTCCAAGGGTCGGCAGGGATGCTGGCAGACTAGCTTTCGGAGTCAGCATTGGTATTTCCATTGCAATTCCCCTTGCTTTCGCTATACGTGACTTTCAATGCTGATGGCAGAAATACTTTCGTCTGGTTCTTATTGCTTTGTTGAACTGTTGGAGTCGGCTAAAGCCAAAGAAGGTAGCTTCAGCAACCGCGACTTTATAGTTTCTGTGAACAACTTGACAACTGATTTTTTCTTTTCTTGAGTAATGTACTTTTGTACTGTAGAACGTCATGCTGGGATGAGTTGCAGACGAATAAAGTACTCCACACGTCATACCTCAAGCAAAGGCAGCAAAACAAACCTCTTGCGCATTTAAGAAATTTTTCAACATCCCTTAGCGTAGGAAATAAAGACTGACACCCATAGGCGTACGGGAAGGCATTTTACTAGGGGGGCGGAAAAAATTTGTCCTGACAATGCAATTTGCCCTGAAATTAAGTTTTTTAGCATAATCCGAATGGGACTTGAAACATCTTGTAAATCTGTTCTATACAGTTGAATTCGTTTATAACGGCTTCGTCTCCAACGTCAATTCGCCTATAACGTTATAATTTGTTCTGTCCCGATTGCATCTTTTACATGTATTTCAATTAGCTTATAACGTCAATTCGGCAATAACGTTCTTTATGCAATTCCCTAGCTAGAGGTGCCGTTGTGGACACACTCTGTGATTCTGTAATTACCTTGCTTGTTAACTCAAGGTGGTGAGGTTCCTTGCGTGTTGTGTTTTCCCAGACAAGAAATTTTACAGTAATTGCCTTTACTGATGCAAATACATACGCGACTTCGATGGTGCAACGCAATGGTTAAAAGCGACTGGTCCGGATCGAAGGGTCTGACACTCTACACCTGCCTGTGTTATCGTTGCTGTGCGCTTGAATTCTTATATAAAGTTGTTGACCTACCGACATCCGATTGTTCGATTTTTACAGAAAACGAGGACTTGGTCCAGATCAAAGTCATTATAACCAGTCACAACTTTGGTCCAGATTGCACACTACACTATCCCAAATTACACGGATCACCCCCAAGGGAATTTACACTCAATATCCTGTATTGAAAATTTTTTCACCCTTCCGGATTTTTGAGCAGCTTGCGCTTCCCTTGAAAAGAGCTTGCCCTGCAATTTTTCACTGTATTGAATATATTTTTTAACATTCAGGATTTTTGAGCAACTTTGCGCTTGCCCTGAAAAACAGAGTGTGCCCTGAATTCACTGTATTGGATATATATATTTTTATCATTCAGGATTTTTGAGCAGCTTGCCCTTGCCCTGAAAAACAGAGTTGCCCTGTAATTTTTCACTGTATTGAAATATTTTTTATCATTCAGGATTCTTGATCAACTTGGACTTGCCCTGAAAACAAAGCTTGCGCTGAAATTTATCAAGCCGGGGGGGGGCTTTCGCCCCCCAGGCTTCCCGCCTCGTACGCCTATGAAGACACCTCAGACAAAATTTATAACTGAGTGTGTTGTAACTTCCCGAAGACTACCAAAACGTTTTAATGTTTTCAGATTAAAGTATCTTGTCACTGCCGGCGCGAGTCCTCAGTTTAAACTGAACAGTAAATGTTTCATGTCTTTTGGTTTGTAGAAAATTTGTAACGACTCTTTAGTGCGACTGCGACCAGAATTATCTGATTGTTTCTTAGGAATGAACTTGGAACAACGATGTCATCCACCGTTGTGCATTCTGATGAAACCCAATTTGAGCCACAGGTAAACAATGCTTTATTGTCAAAAATTATCACAAACCTGTTGTCGTTTTCATATATACTGTAATGTTTCAGTGCGAACAGGCAAAATATTATTGATACCCATCACATTGTAGGCTGGTATGCTTGATCCACAAGATGGCGCGGTCGATAATGAGGTCACTTTCAGTGTCATTAGCCCTGTGCTCGCTTAATCAAAGTTAAGTGTGCAATTTGCATAAAGTCTGGGAGTCTCTTCATATTGCAAAACTTTTCCTGGGCACAACCCATCAGATTGCATATCACCGATAAAAATCGCCATTTACTAATTGTGTAGAAGTTACGCCATTTCCATGCCAAAAATCGCGAGCCAGCTGATAAACAATATTCTGTGTTCCAGTGTTTTTTTGCGCCATGTTCGTAAACTGTACCGCGATTTGTTTAGGACAGGATATTTTTATTAAATGACCTGCTTGATGTTCACCGAGCCTAAGCGTTGTCTTTACTATTGTTTTTGTAATTTACCCAAAGGTGTTCTCGCACATCACTACAAGATACAAACTGAGCAATTTTTGGCATTTTCCTCATTTTTATATTTTATTGACTCATCTACACCACAAAAGCAGAAACATTACAAGCTTCCTTGTGCAATTCCGCGTATAATGTCAAATAAAAGCATAGGTCTAAGGTAAAGTTCCATACTTTAATATGAGCCAAGGAGCAGGAAAAATAGAGCTCCACCGTATTAAGAGCACTATCTGCAATCGATGGAATTCTACCCTCACCCTTCCCCGCGTTACCTTCTTCAACTCTTGCCAATGAGATAAGAAATATCCATTCAATGAAGAGCTGTAGGTCATCAGTTACGATTCAACAACCCTACATTCGTAATAGCAAGCACAAATGCTCTAAGTCACTGGTCCTCAATCCCCGGGTCGCGGATCAAGTGGTACCGGGCCGTGAATTTGCCAAATCTGAAGTGGCCTTGATACCACTTGCTTTCTGGGCTGGTGATTGGTCGATTCTTCCCATGGAAGCACTGTTGCGTGCATGGAGTGAGAGCGTTGGAGCAGTCTTAGCGGGCACACAAACATTCAGCAGCCTTATCTAATGGTTCAAACTGGTAACTTCATTTCAGCTGTTGAAAAATAACAGCCATCATAGAATACTCCCGTGCCACGGTAAAAAATTGTCAAACGTTGAATGGTCCGCGATTATAAAAAGATTGGGGACCACTGCTTTGGACCAAAAGACGAGTCAAAAAAGTTTCTGTGAAACGTTTTGCTCTAAAAGTCCAACGTTGATGTGAGCAGTTCTGCTACATCCAAAGTTACGTGATATACAAGCATGTATTGAGCGAAGGCGTGGAAATTAGAATGCCCACAAGAACTCCTTTTCATAGGTTTTGGACAAAAGGATTTTGTAAAATTTAGGATACATTCGAATTTGGCTTTTATAGAAACGATCGCTACATACGAGTATCTTGATCTTTTAACAACCTTGGAAGTCATTTACGTTAGCTTTTAGCCCGAGCTTGTGAGTTACATGATTCTACAATCGTAGCCTGTATTTGCTACCTTGGTGAACGTGCTTCATTTTCAGTGATGTTTTCCCCCATTTCAGTTTGCGTCTTTTCTAGTCCAGAACAAAACAAATGAAGTACGTTTTGCAATTTTCTGGCTTTTACAGTATTTTCCGTGCCAAATGAACAGCTCATTCACCAACAGCTCGGTAAGTCCTTTTTTCATAACATCGGTTTGTTTTGCATGCTTCGCAATGACAGCATTTACACGAATTAGCGCTGCAGGTTGTTTTCACAGGGCTTCTGATCATTTTCCAATGATCGTTAGCTCACTTTGGCAGCGCAAACCTACCGACTGGCACCATGACTTTTTATGTGCACAACAAAAAGAAAAGCCAATCAAAGCTGTGGCTTAATGCCAAACTCACATAACTTTCACTGTTCTTGCGACATTGTAGTTGTTTGAAACCGCAGCCACCTACAGACAAGTAGGCCTACATGACAGATGTGGAGAACTCTTAACATTTTGCTGTCAACAAACTGCGAGATTCATCTGCACAACGACACAGCTACATGCCACATACGCTAAAGGGCCTAGGTATTTTTGGAGCTCCTTCACCCGAACTGTTACAACATTTTGTCTTTTTTCACCCAGGTGAGAAAACTAAACCATGTTTTCATTAAAAAGATTGATTAACTCTTTGATTTTATTTTCCAGCGACCTTTTACTTTAAAATAATCAATGTTTACCTAAAATCGAATGCATCTCACTACGTTTTTTTGTTATGCTGGATCGGTATGGTTAATGCCATCAAAAACTTTTAAATACTGCACCTTGTTTGGCACTAGATTTAATTGGTAGAGTTCCGTTTAATTCGTGGCATTGTGATAACAAACCATGCACTCAACATGAGCTGGATTTCCAAGCAGGAAGTTTCAACCGAAGCAATGTGCACTACCCACAAATCACACCAGAGGCTTAATCAGCTCTTCAAACTAATAGCTGGAAGAGAGCGCTCTTATGTGTTAGACACTGATAAGCTCTGAACAGAATTGATAGGAAATTGATTTTAAATACGTTCTTAATCTGGACCAAGACAAGTTAGAGGCAGTGGCGTATCTGTACTGAATGGCACCCATGGAAAAGTTTAAATGTGCGCATCTCCATCTCTTCGATTCATCTTGAAATCCTTTCCAAGGCACTTAGGTTGACTTCTGATAGTCTGCCTATTGCATCTCTGGTTAAACTCATAAAATGATTAACTGCTGCAGCTACTTCGACATCGCAAAAATGCCTAGCCGAGGGTTTTTTTGAGTTTGTTAAGACTTTAGATTTAAGACACTCCGAACCAAGAGACCACCAAATTTTCACTGTGTTTCACCAGCTGTTCAAGTAAAAACTTTACGGTGGTAATCGATTCAATCCACTTAGAGGCAAGTCCGTAGAACACGCAGATTGGGCCCAAAATTAGTAGACACGTCCCGTGTTCTTTGAGAGACCGAAACAGTCTCTCAAATTTTCAAACTTTTTCAACGGTCTCTCAAAAAACAGTAGAACCTCGTTTCACTACAACCAACAAAATACACTTAAATCTTGCTGCATGGCCATCTCGGTATCCAGACAAGATAGTTGCGGTCTCTCAAGATGTCCTTGCGGTCAGCAAAGGCAAACCTTCAAAAACCCATGAACACATCAGCAGGTTGTTCACAATCACAATCCTGGCATGTGAGTTGCCAGGGGGAGGCAGGCGACATGCTTCCCCAAAATGTGCGGCATATCTAGTCATTTTATGCTTTGAGAGGCGGTATCCGAAAAAAATACTGTTGCTCTCCTCAAGCCAAAAGGTTTTGCCACCCCAATTTTTTGACCCCCAAAACATTTTGGGCTGAACCCTGGTTTTCAGAAATGAGAAGTAAAAAAATTACCTGCTAGCCCGAACGTTGTTGCACATCAAACAAATCGGCTTGTTTTAAACTTGCACGAAGATATACCGGTATAGGCTATTGACCTGTCTACCTTTTTTAAAATTCACTTTGAATATCGCAAACTTTTAGCTTAGCTTTTGGCTTGCGGTTGCCATTATCAGAAGCATCTTAAACAAAACATTACCTGCGCTCAAAACAGCTCAGATGTACTTGAAATGACTTTACCTTTGATTAAGTTGTGCAGGCTGCAGACTGTGCAGGCTGCTGCCAGTGGCGTAACTGACGGGGGGACAGGGGTGCGCGTCGCCCCCCCCCCTGGCTGGCTAAATGTAAAAAATAGCCCCCCTGTTGGGTTTTTAGTATTCTTTTGATTTTTACTAGGCTTTTGTTTTTAGCGTTTTTCTAAACTTTCTCTGTGTGTTTTCCGGTGATTTCGGGTGTTAGTACAGACGAATCCAGTTAATCGCATAACCAACTTACCAAGATTTTTTGTATGTGTTTAACCGGAATATGCGATTATCCGTATCAGACAAGTATCCGCAAGTTTACCGCCTAGCAACACAGGGGGCCCAAAATTCAGTCCCGTCGCCACGGGGGGCTTTTGTGAACTTAGAGCTCCAAACAAAACTTCATTTCCAAAAATTTTTGTTAGCATTTTCATTTCATTACAACATCTCTAAATAATCGTCGTTAATTAAATGACAATGATTAAGACCCAGTTCTGTTCTCAAGACACGTCTTGATGAAGTTGTCCTAATGTATTTATTGGACTTCGGATCATGCTAAACTGCCCCGAAACTGTTGCCAGCGCTGAAAGAAGTTTCAGCAAGATGCAACTGAACAGAACCTTCACCAGGTCTGATATGACAGATAGCAAACTATCCTCATTACAGATGTTGTCAATTGAAGCTTCATGTATGTGCTCTCTAGATCTGGATGATGTCATAAAGGCTTTTGCATGCCAAAAGACTCGTTCCAAGCCGTTTTGATACTACTATAATGTGACATTGTTTATGATATTTTCATGGTTATTGTTATGTAATTTTTCATGTGTGCTGCTGTGTCAATATACATTGATTTCTTTTGTTTTGCTGTATGACCACGGTCCGCCAGTTGAGTAGACCTGCGATAGGTAAATTACAGCGACAACTAAATCATGAAGAATAATAACGCTAATACAGCAACGCTTCAGAAATATTTTTTTAGAAATCACCATTAGGGCGGCCCCCGTGAGCATTTTGGGAGGGGGCAGAGTTGGGCTGCTACGGAACTGTTCATACCTATTTGTAATTGTTTGGCGTGCAGCTCCATATTTAGATAAAATTATTTGGCATTATTTGCTTAGTATAGTTGCTAAATGAATGTGGTTTTATCGCTGATGCGGAGAGATCAATGAACTGCTCAAAAAATTCCGTTTTGGACTTACGACATTTGTTTTGTTGTTTACTCAAGCAATGTCCACAATCTACCCCATGTCCCATCATTAAGTCAAGCATTTGGTGCCTAGAAGAAAAATGAAACTATTTAGAAGTTAATTACCAAGATTCAGGTGTGGTCAAGGGCGTAATGGGGGGGCAAGGGGGAGCAATTCCTCTGGCGTCGAATCACTATGGGGGCGACGAATGACTGCGGAGGGCGCAGAAAAGTCTAAAAAATGACACAAGTAGGCTACGTTCTTCAATTCAGTACATTTGCTTCCGAAAGACATCAGGTTCGAACCCGGGGGCGCCAAACTTGCTTCTTGCCCCGGGCGCCATCTAGCCTCATAACGCCCCTGGGTGTGGTGGGTCTTACAGCAACTCATAAGCCTAACTTACCCAGTCACAAATCATTGATGGGTATCAATTTTAGATAAGATATGTTACATGGAAACGTGAAATTCTATTTCAAAATTTACCCAATTAAAGCTCATTACATCACCCTACAAATATTTTCAGTTTTTTTGGAATAAGGTTGTATGAGTTTTTGGGGACTAATTATTGCATACCCAAACGGTGGCCAATTGGTCCCTTCAGCTAAGTCTGCCCCCCTGGCTCAAACCTCTAGTTACGCCACTGGCTGCAGCACAGCACGCGACACGCGTACGAAAGATAAAAAACACAGAACCATTGTTCTTCACTAATACCGCAATTGTTCTATCAATGGCTGTTCTATTGTTCCGATTGGTACCTAATCAAAGAAGATTTGCAATCATTCCCATTTAACTATGACTGAAGACATTCTGAGATGAAAATAGCACTTGGCTCCAATTTTATAACGGTATGATTCAATGGGTGAATATTTACTTTTGAATAAAACGATCTCGCGTGCCGCTCGAAAGGACTCGGTGGGTCACATGATGCCCGCGGACCGCAGGTTGAACACTGCTGACTTAACGTATCCTTCGTTTCAGCATAAAGTAACAGAGAAACAGTGGTGTGACTTTGAAGTAAACTGCCCTCACGGAGAGGACGAAGTTAACTGCACAGATGGAAGACGTTACTGCCAGAGCGGCGTACCACCATTTGTAAAACATCGAATGGTAACGCATTCATGTTTTCAACGTATTTCATCTCTGCTTTAGCGCCCTTAAATTATTTGAGTACATTTTACGTTGAATTGCTTGCGCTCCCCGCTTACAAAGGTAAGTTCAACGTACAGCGTAGATTTGCACATATCAAAGTAAACAGCACATTGAATCGCGGTAAATTATCTAAAATATTCAACTCCTCAAATAAATATAACACAATTACAAATTATTTTTTGTAGTTGATCGATGCGATTCGTGCTGAACAAATAAGGTACTTAAAGGCAAGGATGTCATCGTTTACTTGATACCAAACATTGACAGAGGCTGTGAACTATAAGTGGTATGTCTTCGATTTTTTAACTTTGGAGTAAATTACAGTCTAAATAAACCTCGAACTCATTCCGTTTTTTTTAAATTTACCAGTGAGTTTTGACTATTTTGTTTAATCAGATAAATAATGGGAGGATTGATTGTGAAGATGCAAGCGATGAATGTGGTACTGAAGAAGGCTCCAATTCCATGCTATTCCATTCACGTTACCTGCTGATCGGCAACGAGGTATTTTTCAAGATGGTCTGGATCATGGCAGTGACCTCAGTTGCAGGAAATATCGTAAGGCGCTTGATTGAGTCTTGGTGGCTGATGCATAACAGATTTCACTATTTTAAAAACTACACGTATAAAAATGAAAGTTACGATTTTCAATGAATTTATCTTCAGGATAACGTTGACAAGTATCGTCAATAACATCAAGCAAAGGAGAGATGATTTAAAAGCAAATTACCTGAAAAAGAGAAATTTCACGATATCGATTATGTCACACACTGTTACACTGTGACCGAAGAAATGGCATTTCATCAATAGACGCGTATACCGATTCACCTTTGAAGCATAGATTTTTAATCGGGTTTCTCAGTCATTTTTCAGTGGGCGCAAAATTACATTTCATGTAGGCAGAAAGAGGACAAAAAGAAGTAGATCAAAACAAGTTTTTTTGGCATTTTGCAGAACAGAATTTGAACCATTAGGCTGTCAAATACATTTACTTCAGTACTGAATAAATTTTAGTGCGTTCTTTTTTTAAATGAAACACAGCATCACTTTGAAAAAGATTTTTTAGGGATGCAGAGCCAAGGAGAGGTTGGAAATGGTTGGTTTAGTATTGAACATTTTATCTCAAGGTACATGAAATAAAACCAATCAAAAAGTATAAAAACGTCTCGGATTAATGGCTTGCCTCTCGCATTTTTCTGGAAAATCGATTTCGGTTGGTAGCTGTGGTTTTACTCTTATTGCAGGTTTTCTCTTGTGGTTAGGTTTTCTCTAACACTTTTTCTCGTCAAATCTTTGCTTACTGCCAATAAAACACACTATGCTTGAAAACACGTGGTATATCTTTGCAACCTTCACTAAAAACTTGGCTTTAATTTCAAATTTTCAACAATAAAAGTTTGACACTTTTCGCTTTTTGTCGAACTCCGCAAAACATTCGCTTGCGGAGAAGAAAATTTTTTTCTTCGCTTGGCCAAACGCACTTTTTTGAATTCATGATCTAAAACTACCTATTAACAATTTTCATATACTCCACCTGAAAAGACCCTACTGCGTAAATTTGAAACTGATTCTTAATTTGTTCTCAAGCAGCGGCGGATCCAGCCAGTAAGGTTAGTGGGGCGATATCAGTAATATTTGGGAGTCAACTCTCGGTAAGGGTTCACTATACTGTAAGAAAGATGAAGCATACGTCACAACACTGCTGTGACAGAACATTTTACGGCAAAATGGCTTTACATCGCGAATGCTGTTTTCCGAATTGTACAAATTCATGGTGAAAAAGGTTACTTTCGTAGGCTTTAGGGGGGAAATCGTTCCCTCTAGATCTGCCGCTGTCCTCAAGTCAATGCAAAATATATCAAAATCCTCTCAACTTCTAAACTCGTTTGTGTAGAGAGAATTTTTTCTTCTACACATATTGCGCGTTTTTCCTGCGTAGCACTATTCCTAATGAAAAGCAATTCATTACTGAAATTGAACATTTCCCTTTATTTTTCAACTCGCATTTCCCCACGGAAGTTTTGCAGAGATAAAAGTAGTGCTGTAGGAAGTCTTGAAACATCGTCAGCAAAACCTCCCTCGCCAGCATTTCCTGCGTCGTTCTTGTCACATAACCGAACCATAGCTAAGATCTCTCCAACAGAAGTGGGCCGATGTTTATAGTTTCAGTAACGCCGCTGGTAGTCACTTCGTCGCATTACGTTACACAGTGAACTCGTCGAAAAGATCCCAACTCTGCTGCTTGTCCTTTGTGAAAACTCTCTTTTACTTCTCACTCAAGATTTGGGAACACAGGTAAAGATCGAAAAAAGAGCGAGTTGAGAAGGTTGTCGTTTTCAAGAACTCTCGTTTAGTGACCACGAAATCTTGAAACTCATGCATTATACTCTCTTTGCTTTTCAGGTGTTAATTTTTATGCTCTGTCTTCCACCACTCGTGAATGTCACTCCAAGATTCTCCACTTATTTACCTATTGAAATATCCAACTTGTAGCAAATGCATCTTGGTGAAGAAAGCATAATTGCCGCGCCCGAAACTGCCTTTACCGGCCAATTCATTAAAAGCTAGAAAAGCTGCAGATTGTGATGGAATTTTACCCAAAATACGTAATGGCTTGAACAGAAAAGGAACTCTCTGGACTGATTTGTGTGCGTCATATTTTGCAATTGCCAACAGATCTGAGCCGCAAATATAAGATTGATAATAAAATTTTTTGATGTTCACACCAAATTCTGTTTTTCAATTCGTGTTGCATATGTTGGTTATACCACAGCAGGTGTGTAAGCCCTAATTCTGGACATTTTGCATGGCAGATGGTCATTGTTTGGGAACTAAACAGGTTCGTGAAAGTGCAGCGAAGTCGCATAAAAACACTTTCTCTTCAAGCCAATAGTCTGCTAGTGATCAACCTATCGACTTCCAACCTACTAATGGGAGTTTACTTGTTGATGCTGGGTGTCAGCTACGAACGATTGAGGGGCAGTTACTGTTTCAAAGAAGTCGAATGGCGCTCATCTGGAATGTGTACAACGATGGGCGTTTTCGTCGTCATTTCAATGGAGTCGTCAGTGCTAACCACACTGATCCTGGCATCCGTACGGCTGTATGCCATTCTCAAGGTGATTTCAGGACGTGGTGAATGGTACCTTTGTTTATTGGTCGTTTGCGCTCGCTGCGTTTCAGTGTGGTGCGTCAGGGTTGGTAGATACTTCAAGAGCGCAAATGGGCAGGCGAACTCTCATCAACGGCCAAAGCTTCGTGCTTAATGCCAAACGTGTTTTTTACTTAATTTTATAAACAAATATTTTTCGTTAAAACAATTTCACGAAGCCATTGCAAATACCTGGTCTAAATATAATAGAGACCCCCCAGTCGACTGATCCCACCGTGCCCAACAACATACCATTAACTTACAGGGCTCAGCGAATCAGCGTGAGCTTCAGCGAGTAAGGTCAGCAAATAAACTGGAGATTAGAAGTTCGATCGACTGAATGCATAACAAGGATCAATATGGGTCGTTAAGCATCTCCATTCTCTAGGTCAGGGCTAATGAATTATATTAAGAAAGGGTCCATTTACCAATATCAAAATTTTTCGAGGTCCGGTTGCTCCCATACAATCATGCAAATGTGACATGTCGTGCATTATTCTAACAAAAATATAACATTATAATATAATACGATTGCATATATATACAAATCCGGTAAATGGATATAAAGATGAACATAAGTTGTCAACATTATTTATTGTTCTGCTGGTGGGAATAATGGTATCTTCTGCT
>JGI24159J19872_10007856_pt1 | contig 13977 bp, 11 predicted proteins | sample Ectturendosymbi4_FD_19872 | JGI IMG/M metagenome (IMG submission 19872) | reverse complement strand
ACCGTGGCAGCAAGCAACAATAGAGATCATGCTCGCAATCTCTCTTCGCGTACGCTAGTCATCATGTTCAATCGTTCACACGTTAATATCGGCAGAGTTACCACGTCGCAATCTCTCTTACTATTGCTTGCTCGCGCTACACATATGATGGTGCTATTCTTCACGCACATCCCGTTCGTGGTGAATCACACATTCAACGCAATTTTAATACCACCGGAGAGGTTGCAACAGTACCATACGCAAAGAGAACATGTTAGGGTTAGGTTTTAGGTTAGATTTCAGCCTACACGAATGCAACGCAGACAAGAAGCTAACAGCTTTGCTTGCCAGCACTGAAACCATGACAATACTTGTCCATACATGTTGGACTGAGTTGTTGCAGAAAATATAACAAGCAACTGAGCAGGTTATGAGTTTTGAACTTGTCATGTGATAACTTCAACCATTCATGTTTGGCTAAAGGCAAAATAGCTCCAGCAGTGCATTTGCTTTAAAGTTTGAGGCAAAAAAAGACACTGCCTTCCAAGTTTTTTTCTTAAGCCATTCTATGGCAGAACCTTTACAAAAGAGGATGGTTACTCTGAAATAAAAAAGAAAATGGACCTGGGCAATGGTTAGGGTTACTGAGTTGCCTGGTGTTCAATAGACTGCACTTCACATCTCACAAAGAGTTCCAAAGAAAAAGATGCCCAAATGTTCAGTCCAGGATCAGGGACCAAATTCATTTCTACTGCATAATATAGTGAAGTTTGGTATATTAACCCTCAAATTTGATTCAGCTAATTTTCAGAGGAAAATTTATGGATCTTACTATTACATATAAAATTTTGCAGTGTTTTAGCTTGCTAAATTGAGCTGCCTACATTTAAAAAAATTATTTGTGTGCTTTTACTGCATTTGCAGACGTGATGATAATGATTTCGCAGATTTGTCTAAGACAATGCTTAAATGAAATTGTTGAAGAAGCTAGAGAGCTATATATAGAAACTTATGTGCCAAGACACAATGGTCCTCCACTGGCATGGGAATTTTATACAAATTTTGTCTCAAAAAATAGACCTTGCATATTTGAGAATTGTTTGTGTGATTGCAGTGCCCTTGAAAAATGGACATCTGAGTATTTGAAAAGAAAAGTTGGAAACAAAGCAGTTTCTGTTTCTGTTACACCAAGCGGTTATGCAGATGCTGTTGCCAATGACAAATTTGTTCTTCCTGAAGAGCGTAAAATCATGATGAAAGATTTTATTGACATTCTTAACAAGCCAAAAGAAGGTAATGTTTTTTACATTCAAAAGCAGAATTCAAACTTGACTAATGAATTTCCGGAATTGTTGGATGATATTGGAGCTGAGATTACATGGGCTTCAGAAGCCTTTAAATCTAAACCTGATGCTGCCAACTTTTGGATGGGCAATAGTAAAGCAACAACATCATTGCACAAAGATCCATATGAAAATTTATACTGTGTAGTAAAAGGTGAAAAAACTTTCACCTTATTTCCACCATGTGATAGGCTGTTTCTTCCTTATAAGATATACCCAATGGGTCAATATGTATACGATCATGCAAAAGGCCTGTGGAACATACTGGAAATTGATGGTACAACTCCTTGGATTGCAATTGACCCTTTGAATCCAGACACTAAGTCTTATCCCCAATGTAAAAATGCAAGACCGATAACTTGTACTGTTAAACCTGGTGAAATCTTGTATTTGCCATCATTGTGGTTTCATCATGTTCAGCAAGCAGATCAAACCATTGCTGTTAACTATTGGTATGATATGGAATTTGATCATAAATACAGCTTGTACCAAGCCATAGACAAAATGTCACTTCTACTTGATACTATGAACACTAAACTGTGATTTGATTAGGGTGCTTTGAGGAAGGTGCTGTGGCTTAAAAACTTCTACTACATTGGCTTTCATACAACAAGTTTTGATTGATGGTGTAATTAAAGTTGACGAATCTCACTACCTTTTGATTGATGAATCTTGTTTCAAACAAATCAAGTTTTTTTTCTGGTGGTTACTTTTATTTTGTTTCCTTGCTGATGTGTCACCCACCTATTCAAGTACGCTTCCTCAGTGCAATGTTTTAACCACCTTATGCAATTTATCAATAATGAAAAACAATGGTCAATTATTCTAAAATAACTACCCTGATAATCATGTGCAGCAGAAACAATGGCATAAAATTAGTTTTTTGAAAAGTCTGCATTTTTTCATAGGTTTTGTTAAGTTTATACAATAATTTTGCACATTCAAAATAAAATGTTTTTTGAAACTAAGCATAGTTCTTTTTACAGTTATGAAATTATGCTTGCAATGCTAGGCCATCTAATAAATGCTGAGTAGCAGCATTTTCCCTGTGGTACATCAGTTTCATTTTAGTTAGCCTCGGTATAGGTTGTTTGGACCAATTAATTCAGAGAATGCGGTTTAGAATGCAGTTTCACATAATTAAATTGCAATAAATAGTTGTTGGTTGTTCAAGCGAGATTTTTTATGTGCTTTTAAAAAATATACTGTGCAACTTAAGTCAAAACTGAACATAGGAACCATGCGCTTGCAATTTCTGTGGAAGTGAGAAATTCATGACATGACAAATATAGACATCATCGTCTGCTTGAACAAGTGGTAAAATGTAACTAAAAGAAAATTTATCCTATTTTTCTTTGCAATCTTTATCTTTTCACCACAGGGAAGTGACAGGGAACATTCTTGGAAAAGCAAAAAATAGCTGAACTTGTTAACTGGGCATCAAGAGTAATGAGATTTTGAGCCCAATGATAAAAAATGATGGGTGTTGCCCACTCCTGTAACTGATGTCGGTACATAGAAGTAAGAGTTATTTGAACTGTAAATGTGCAGTGCTACAGTTTGAGTTCATACCAAGGTAGGGGTAATAAGTTAGTCCTGCTGAAAGCAGGAACACAAACTCATTTAAATGTTTGCTGGTCTTATTTGTAGCTTGATCTTCGCTTACTTTTTAGATAAAGATCCAATTAATTGTGAACAATTTCAGCTGCATAGACAAAAAGTTGTTCAAACTGGTGTTTTTGCAAGTGGTATTGTTAACTTAGTGGAAAAAGGAGAGAGCTTTTTTAAGTGGCCCTGTCATTTATTGCAATCACCTTGCCCAGCATGGCAGACAATAAACTGCTTTATTCACTGCCTTAGATACTGTTGGGAGTAACAAATTATTTAGTTAACTAACTCTTAGTGGTTTTTGCTAACTGCATATATAGGACGTAACAAAATTTAGCTTGTCGTTTGCTGCTAACCTGCCTCTGGGTTACAAGCTGAAATGGAATAATTGCACTAAATGGCGCTTTTAAGTTCTATAGAACAACAACTTTCCGAATTGGAAGTACTTGAAAGCATTTATCCAAACAAGGATGAGGTGGTGGTTGATGACATGAATGTGCTGACTGTGATGCAGCGCTATCTCCAAACAAATGGCCAGTCGTTTCAACCTCAAAAGATGTTGAGTATTACTTTGAACCTATCAATTGAGCCTACATGCTTGGTGGTTATAAAAAGTGTTCTTCCCAAGGAATATCCATGTGCTGCGTTACCTGATGTGTTTGCCAGGTACTGTACATGTACATCTGCTTGTTCGTACTAATTTTTCCACAGCTTACCTGCATTATGTGTTGATGTTAGAAAGTTTGTAACACATTAATCCTTATATGATTTGTTTACGTTTTTTCCAACCCAAGAGTAAATTAATGGATTAAAAGTATGTATAACCCAATAAGCATCAAATGCAGTATCATCAGTGGAATTGTAATTCTTATTTTGATTCAGGTCTGTCGGCGATAGCAACAAAATTCTTCATAGAGCCATAGAAACGGTGATGTTCTGCTTGGGCTTCATAATTGCGAGCTAATTTAATAGGTTCTTTTTCTTTGTGCATTTTTGTTCTGATTGTTTAAAAGTAAGTTTGTGCGCAAACTGACAAAGTATACACCTGTCGCAAAGTCTCGATGTTGAATGCGCGATGCACCACGAACCGGTTGTGCGCGAAGAATAGCACCTATACAGTATACGTAAGTGGCGCGAACAAGCAATAACACAGCGAGCACGGCGTATGATCTGTATTGTTGCTAGCTGCCAGTGTGAAGCTTTGCGCGCTTGCAACAAACCCATCCTGTTGTCAAGAACTCCTAGAAATGGTTTCGAAACAAAAACATGTGTTTGTTAATTGTTGCCGTGGACAGTTTTAATGAAGCAGGAGTGGAGCAAACCTCATTCATACATTAGCCAATCTTGGAATTGAATTTAATCAATTTTTGCAAAGCTTGTTTTTCTGCCGTTTGCTCTCTTCTCGATCGTAAGCACAAAGTGAAAAATTAGGAATTGAGGGTAAAAGCATTTTTAGCTTCAGAAAGTTATGAGAGATGTAACTTAAAATGTGTTGTCAGTTGTTGAATATGTGCTTAGGTGGTGGAACCAGCCCCACCATATTGAAGTCACCTCTGATAACCAGAATAAGTACTACTTTTCTTGACTGTATTTAGTTTTTAGATGTGACCAAATGACAAGACAAGCTCAAGTAAAGTTTAATGAGAATTTATATGCTCATATGCAAACCTTACCAATCGGAGAAATATGCTTATATCAGGTGAAGATTGTTATATTATGTCTATTTAGGTTGGTTGGTGCGTTAATGTATCTAATAACATCGAATGTTTTACCATGAATTTTTTTCTTCTGTATTGGAGTCCGTCCTCATACTGCGTGCATACTTTGTAAAACCATCCAGTTTTTTAACCGTGGCCAATATCAGGCTAAAAGTACAGGTCTAGAAACAAGGCCGAAATTAGTTTTTCATTAAAGTGATGGCAATACACCAAACGCTTGGGTTTGCTTCAGACAGGTGAATGGTTAAAACTCCATTGGCAACGTGAAATGTTTGTTTAATGGGACATTGGGACAAGTGACGAAAAATTTGGGACCATTCGTTGCTGAAGCGGAGTCAGTAGGATCGACACCTCTGGAGATTGCAGTGAAATTACCTTTTCAGTCTCTAGAGGGAGAACGATCAAAACTGGTTGTAAAATTTCTTGGCGCAGAGACTCTATTCAAAAAATTTCATCGTCAGTGGCATGTCGTTTTCTGCAAAAAATAAGGAGGCTTTTATAAATACGTGCTACCGATGACCCATCCTACAGTTTCTGCATAGTAATAGTTGTGTGAAGCAATTCACGGGAGCAGCATCATACTTCGATGAGTTTTTATAAGTATTTTCAGTATTTTACTTTTATCTGTTCTGTAAAATTTTTCAAACATTTCGACCACTTTGATATTAATGGATCGTCCTGATTTCCATTTTTGGTAAACTTGCATTTTGTTGAATGATTTTGTTGATAGATATGTTTTTTGGTTTGAATAAGATGTGTTTGATGATCGCATTAGTGCGCTAAGTTCCACTTCTTGTGACATCTTACCTGGGTGTAACAAACGCGTGTAAAATCATGTTATAATCTGCATGTTTTCTAGCGAAAAATTTCTTGTCCGGAAGGTTGTGTGAAACTTGAGCGGAGGTAGCTGGTTACTTCATTCCAATCCTGTTCGTTACAACGTGATGTTAATGTCTTAGTAGTAAATCTTTCACATGTCAAAACCCAATCTTTAAAATGTTTCAACGGGTATTTTGGTAAGAGGAAATTACGAATGGCCCCGCCACGAAATTTCCAGCAATAATCATCCGATGTGGGTAAAAATGATGTGCCTTAGTGGAGTTGCTGATGTTAAAACCGTCTTCCTTGCAATGTTCTGCTGTGATCTTGTGCTATTGTTCGACGTGTATGACATTCTGTCGGTCAAACTTTCAAAAGCTGTTTTTACGCAGATCGCGCAGTGGGCTGTGGACAACGCACATTGTTTCATCCAAAAAGATGAAACCGATGTGATACCTGTTGAAGAAACAAGCGCAAACGCATCTACTCTTACGCGGCTGTGGATATACAGTCATCACATCTACAACAAAGACAAGCGCAAGTGTATTTTGGAGTGGGCGAGGGAACTGAATCTTTCCGGTTTTAGTATGCCCGGAAAACCCGGCGTTGTGTGCGTTGAAGGACCTCAAGAACTCTGTGAAGATTATTGGCAGAGGTAATATGGCAAAGTAACTTTCAGCTGCTGGTTGCGTCCCGTTATCAATGCCTGTCCAGTATTTCATTGTAAGCGCTGAGAACTTGCTTCCACTTTTCGTTATTGCAAAGCCTACAAAGTAAAAAGGTTTTGGGTCCATTGGTCGTTACGCTAGGTGTAATACACATATCTGCATGTTTCTTCCGATGATGGGAATTGTTGATGTTGCCCAATGTTTTCACTATTGTTGTGGAAGTACGAGTTTTCTCCTGACTGCAACCGCTGTTCCTCTCGGACATGTTACCAACAGGTGCCAAAGGCATCGTCGTCCTTTATAGAATGTTTAAGAAACTTGGTACATGAAAAACAGAGGTGCGCTGAAAAGCGTAATGGTAGAAATAATGGCTAATGCAAAAGAAGTATGAGTCATAATGCGGACATTCCGGTGGTCAATGTTACCATCATCACTGCGGTGAAATATATGCCCCTGAAGCGGTTTTTTGGTTTCCAAGCTTTCAGTACAGTGAAGCAGAACAAACGTTTTCTGGCTAGGCTTTGATATGGAATGGGTTGTTTTACGTCATCGTCACGAGCAATCCTTAAAATTTTGTTTGTGAGCAGAACTGCACTAGCTAAAGCTTGTAACGCGAACAAAAATAAAAGTTGTCCTAATACTCTAATGTACTGAATATTTTGACACAAAATTGAGGCAATGCAAACATACAGGGCAACCACTTCTCGGTTAATCTCTGGCTGCGCCGTTGTTCGTAGCTATGAAAATTGAAGTGTCTTACTCACCCAGTTGTTTGTGACATCATTATGTTCATTATAAAGCCTCACGTGTGTGATGCGATGACGACATTTATTCTATCTTTTATTTGTTTCTTATTTATTTACTGCTTTCACTCAGTGAACCATGGTTTACGGCAAACATTGTTTCTCAAACTTTTTGTCCCATGCTGCGCTGTAATTTTCAAAAATATCTTGTGGCCCACCATGACTCAAAAAATTAACTAACTTGCATACATGCCACTGACAGGTTCAGAGCTGACGTTCGGAGGAGCCACACAAGAAGTAGGGCACAATATGCCTAAATTTTTGTTTACAATATTTTATCGATAAGGTAAGCACAGAGCAAACAAGTAAGTGCGATCGACTTTAATAAAGGGGCACAATTTTAGGGGAACGCCATGGTTAAGCTGGGGAAGTTGCATTAATTCCCTACTGGATCGGCCAGTGCCTACTGCATATCTTTTTTATTTTGAGTTAATTCTTGTGAATGCATTTGTATATTTGCGGTACGGTATGCTTGGTTAAGTTAAAAATGCAAAGTTGTGAATGTGGTCACGTAATAATTATTTGCTAAATCTGAATCCGCCCTTTCTGAATGTTGACGCGCCCCATGTTGAGAAGCAATGCTCCAGATAATTAGGTCCTTGTCTTGTGACTCAACTCATCGTGTGTTTAATTAGTCTAGGTACATTAGTAAATAAACATTAACTTTATTAGCAAACGATATAACGCTCAATCGAATGCTTGAATAACAAAACGATTCAAGCTTTCTACTTCTACCCCTCTGCTCCAGCAAACCACCTCAATTTGATAAAGTTTGCGGTAGTGTTAAGGTTGCCAGAGGTCCTTGAGCGCCAAAGGCTGTCCTTGAATTTGCTATCAAAACTCGTTATGTCATTGATTCTTGAAAAACATCTTATTGTCCTTGAATATTTGAATATTTTCCGGCGTCCTTGAAAATTCTTGAATAGTTTTTAAATTGTTCATTTTTGAACTACCGATAACATTGAACATTCAAGAACCAAGGATAAAAAATGTAAATGAACAGAACAATGTGTAGATTTGTTTCATATTCAGTATCTTCAGTTGTGTAGTAAAAAGTAAATTAATCAAGAACGGTTGTGTCGTAATGATACGTTTTTGTTTAGTTTTCAATTTCGCACATAGTTAGCTTTAACCGACTCGCCCAGACGTCAGCAGAAATTTTTCCGGGGGGGGTGCAACGCCGACATTTTTCAAGTTGCTGATTTTGCAATGCAAACGGACGTTCACAAAACGCCTGACTGTTTCTACACCGAAAGGAAAATGCCCCGTGAAAGCACGCGCTCCATTCGCGTCTATTCCAACCGAGGCGCCATTTACGATTCACAGGGGTGCCGCGAGCTAATATATTTTTCAATATATCATTAAAAAATACATTTTCAAACTGTCATCAAACCTCGAAGCAAATTGCTATGGGTTCGCCACTGGGTGGCGCATACTATATATTTCTCTCTGTAGGGTGCCGGAAGTCTAAAAAGGTTGGGAACCACTGGCCTAGTCTGTGCTGGTTGAACAGAACTCGCTTCTGAAATCTTTTGTCCGAATGGTTTTCTACACTTCGCCTATCAGAACTGCTGTTTCTTTTCATAAACTTCCTAATATCCATTTTTGCGAGCACTTGCTACAAACAAATCATAATTTAAGAACAATCAACGACCAGATCAACATTAGCGGTGAAAAACCATGAAAGTTAGACACTGTCGCAACTGTTTCAAACAATGAGCAATGGTTCTGTATCTTGACACGACTATCGGACAACTTACTAAAATTAAAACTTGCTAAAATTAGAACACTACGCAGGCGTAAAAGCTGAGTAGATGAATTATGAAAACTCGCCACAGCCAATATAGCCTTGCACTTACTCTTTCAGAAGTCAGAACTAAGCCTTAGCCATTATGACAGCTATGTCCAACCCAAATGGCTTACTGAGCTAAAAGATATGTCATTATCTTAAGCAGGGCCGCACACTGAACGGCTTACTTTGATCTTAGGAAACTAAATTTAGCTTAAGCTACTGTCTTGAAAGCGTTCGAATCCTAACTGCAATGGTAACAGACGTAATAAAGTGACACTAAGGACCACCTCCAACAACAAAAATGTCAAATTCAGATTATCAAAATAACGACAAGTTGTCAGTATGTAGGATACTTATATTATAGCGAAAATCTAAACTGGGCTGCACAAAACCTTCGTATGGGCCGCGGGTTGGACATAGCTGCATTAAGACGTATTCCCACAAGCCTTTCATAGAGGTATTTCTAACAAGCCACGCTGTGTTATACTGTGTGAAAAAGGCTTGCATTAATGTAGCTTGATTAAGCTATTCAACTCAGGCACATTGGTCACACTCACAATCTCACACTATAATGGATTTTTCAAACGTGTGGAAGCGTAAGCATTGCTACAGATTCACCCCTGCTTCTTTTCACACAGTATAAAACAATGTGCTTTACCGTTATCAGCAGTCACCGTGTCGCTGTATCACCTACCAAAGATGTCTGAGGTGAACAGTCACACGCGGCAAAACGCATTAGTGAACCTTTGAAGATTCGTTGCCATGTTATTGTTATGCAACAAAGAGCAACAGTAGAACAATGCAATCGCAAGTTTCGTAATGTTTGAATCCGCAGACGAAGGAGTGGTCATGAATGAACTGCAAACTCATCACTGCATCAAACCAGAATACTCTGGGCCAGAATAGTGAAGCTGGCTCTTGTGCAGTGTGAGTGTGAGTGTCACACCGGTACAGTGCGAGTTGTGCAGTGTGAGTGCCACAACTTGTGCAGTGTGAGTGCCACAACTTGTGCAGTGTGAGTGCCACAACTTGTGCAGTGTGAGTGCCACAACTTGTGCAGTGTGAGTGCCACAACTTGAGCAGTGTGAGTGCCACAACTTGTGCAGTGTGAGTGCCACAACTTGAGCAGTGTGAGTGCCACAACTTGTGCAGTGTGAGTGCCACAACTTGTGCAGTGTGAGTGCCACACCGGTAAATAAAATGTTATTACACAAATTAATCAATTAATCGGAATCAAGATGCTGTCTTCAGAATTTCAAAACATGTTTGGTTCTTAGTTCAATTTCCGGGGGGAAATGCCCGTTTTATCCCCCCAGCGGACCCCCATGAAAGTAGACCACCGTATGTCTTTGAAAAACAAAATGTCCTTGAAAAAATTCAAGTTATCTGGCAACCCCAAGTAGTGTTACGCAAGACTTTGTCCCATGTCTTCATATTTGTCACATTTTTATGTGCAGGGTAAAACGATTAAGCTGGAAACACATAGAAGTACGCCATAGAGAAATCTGTGAATCAGGAAGCTGCAAATTTTGTGATATGAAAGAAATCAGTTTTGAAGTACACGGCCATCGAAACAACCACATGGATATGGGTGCCTTTTACAGCTATTTGACTGAGCACAACTGCGGAGACATTTTTAAGTACTTGTTTGGCATTGAAGGAAAAGCTCCAGCAAGACCCGTTACTTGATAATTTTGTTGCGCTGGTGTTTCACTGAACAATGCTCATCACAGGTTGAGAAGACAAACCTGGAAACGTTTGGCCGTTGCTCACAGAGAGGACAAAGAGTTTTCAACCACAGCTGGCACGTTTTTCAAGTTCCAACAACCTTTGGTGGAAATGGACTTTGGAGTTCACGGAGGAAGAGACTATCACATGGACCTTGGAAAGTTTTTTAGGTTTTTGCAAGAACACCAGTGCGAAAACGTTTTTTCTATTTTGTTTGGAGTGCAAGGCACTCCAGCAGCAGATGGATAAATTTAAGCATCCGCTAAAGCAAAAAGTGTTACCGAAAAGTGCGTTTATAGCTGTAGCAAAAAATGTGCAAGTATAGTTAAGTTTTTGTTTTTTCAGTGATCAATCGTTTCCTTGTTTTAGAGATGAGCGTTAGTTTTGTTGCTTGTTTTATTTGTCATTGTTTTCGAAATTTTACAAGTGTAAGGAAGGTATGCTAGATACAGTGTGGCAGGGATGATACATCGGTGCTGGTGATGATTTGCTTACAGTGGCGCGGATTGAATTTTTAATGGGCTCTACTCATGGTGTAGTACAGTTTCTCATTCTAACCTGAGCGTCTTACCTCTATACGTTATTACGCTTAGACTAAAGTGTAAAATGGCTGAAGAAAGATAGTAACCCCAACACAACAGTATATCTAGTGCCAAACCTAACATATCCAGCTGGAAAGTGGATCCCAGTTTGGATCACAAATTCGCGTACAAGTTATTCCACTCAAAATTTTGCGTAATTTACACAAATCTTTAAGCTGTGTCGAAGTGATCACCCAACTTGACTTAACCTTTCACGGGTCAGGCTAATTCCTTCGCTGTTGGTGTTTAGTTACATGTATCAGATCTATTATAGGCACCGAAAAAAATGCCCAAGACACCATTAGAGTGGGATTCACTGGTGCTTGTTTAGCTGAAAAAGTCCACCAATGTTCATGTATACAGAAAGTCCACCAATGTTTCATGCATACAAAAATTTGTGGAGAACATAACAGGTTTTCCTGGTACTATTTTTTCGCGCTTTACCTACCTCTTATGGTGTCTTCCTGGTTAGTACAGGTGGAAGTAGTCGACGTGGGGAGCAAGCAATTGTGCACAAAAATAAGTTTCGTGAAAAGGCCAGTGCTAGCATTACTCGGGTCACGCTTTTCACTGAATGACGAGTGGGAGTCATTTTTACAAAATCTGTAAACCTCTGATTGACAAACCCAGTTTGTTTGCACACAGAGAAATGACCTTTTTTCCTTCAGTGATGATCAATATTGGCGCAAATTTTCTATTTTGACTGTGTCTCCACCAACTTCCACAGCGGTAGACCTGACACTTTGCTTTTCACTGAAGGGAAAGCAGGGCACAATATATTGACACATTATCGTAATTTAATGTAGTATTTGCACATCGTGATCATGGCAGTCGGCCTTTTTACTTTGGGTCTTTCCAGATGAAGTGATTTATGTTTTTCAAATCCAATCCAAAAATTATAATGCAAATCCGAAAACCGATTATTGTCTGAATACAAATTCCTATGGCTGTTATGTGGCCTAAGCCCGTGAGGCAACGTGATTACGCCACATATAACGTTGAATTTGTAGCAGCAAATGAAATGAACCTAGTCGAATGGGGAATGTATATTGCTTTTATGCCGAGAGCCATCGTTTTGATTCTCTCTGGCTGGCTCAGGGCGACGTAGCATTGTGACGGCAACATCCATATGTAATCCAATTCAAAGACAATTTGCAAGTTAAGGTATGCTCTACCGTTGGCACATGATAAGTTATGCTCTACCATTGGCTCACATCATAACAATTGACACCGCAGAGACTTGGAAACGATCACTGTTAGCAGCAATGCAGTGAGAAGCTCTGTTAAGCTCAGCAATAGCGTTTAAGATACAAAACCAGAAGACTAATAGGTATACGACACAAACGACTCATTACAATTGGGCCGCACGTGTAAATTATGATGAACTGTACTCAGTGTTATTCAGTGTGCATAAATCTTTAATAAACTTCAATGATGAGTAAGGGATAATATCAATGAAAGTCAAAAGCAATTCTGTAACTCTGATGACATATAATAAAGCAGACTCGTTTCGCTAGTCAAAGGCGTAGCCAGGAGACCGTGATCCTCCTAAATTCTTAGCATGTATAGTCGTTTAGTGCTTTGAAAAGCAGCGTCCCAAACAAAAATACTGTTGCTCGCCTGAAATCAAGCATTTTGGCCTGACTACGCAACAGGTCATAGACAAGGCTCAACATTTAAACACAATAAACAACCTCGACGGATTCGAGAAACTCCGCTGACTCAAACTTATCACTACAGTAATCTGTAGTCCCAAAACTGAACTGAAAGTTGGGAAGAAGTTCAAAACAATATCATCAGTTCTGTTCAGCAAAAATTATATAATCCAAATCCATCAAAATACTAGAATGCCACAAGATTTAAGTCCATGTTTACCTCAGGTCATTTTTTGGGCATGGCAAAGACAGGGAAGGGAAGTACAGTCGGCCTATATTTCTTGTAGCAAGGTTGGGCTAGACTTGTGGAAAAGACAGTGAAAGGGAAGTACAGTTGTCTAATTCGTCGGTCCCGCCAGAATCCCTATCTTTTGTGTACATTTCTGTTCGTCGATTTGCTCAATTCGACTTCCTTTCTTTCTATCCCTTAGAAGCATTTTGTCCGGCTAATCCGTCACTTGCAGTTTTGCTTTTGATGTCTAAGCAGCTAGTACTTAGCCTATATGTGGGAAATGAAACAAATTAAGGATATTTATTTGAGAATTGTTGCACCTCGCAATTTGTTTATCGCATTTATACACGAGGTGCAAAGAGCGACCCAACTCCGTATTGCGAGAACGCAGAAAAGTCTTTAAGGTGTATTCAAGAATTAAGAAGTACTAGACAGTGATGGAGTCTCAAGACTTGTTCTTCTCGTCTGGAGACGTATTTTTGCGAGTCTCGGTCTCGAATGTTTCAGGTCTCGAGACTTTGAATACTGTATTACAAAGAAATGGTTTAGCAAAATTTCTACAATTCAACGATTATTTATTTGTTGCATTTGCAGGTAAGAAACAACCAAATCAGGACGAAAAAATGTCAGAAATTTGAAAAAAATTCTACTTGAAAGTGATGGCGACATCTTTCAAAAAAATTATGCCAAATCCATGAATGTTTAAGTCTCGGAAATTTTGATGAAGTATCGGTCTCGTCTCGAAGTTTTATCTCAGTCTCGACTACATCACTGGTACTACATCAAATTGAAGAGTCTAGACCAGTGTTTCTCAAAGTGGGCGGAAACGCCGCCTTGGGAGCGATTTTGATGAGCAGGGGGGCAAAAAAAGTACCAAGAGGTAATGGTAATGGTTTATTGTTTCATATGACTCAGCCAATAAGCAGAAGCACCATAAAAGCCATCTGTAGCAGACACTTATGGTCTGTACATATTCTTTATGAAATCTTGTACTTGCCGGGAATCAACAATGCAAAATGACCCTCTCTCACTTTGAGAAATCTTCCATTTG
>JGI24159J19872_10007855_pt1 | contig 13977 bp, 13 predicted proteins | sample Ectturendosymbi4_FD_19872 | JGI IMG/M metagenome (IMG submission 19872) | reverse complement strand
GCCAGTAGTTACGCAGTGATTTACGTCTAGGAATTCAACTTGACCCGTTTGTTCGACTCCGCAAGCTTGTTTAAACATCAATTCCAAGCCACTGTTGGTAAATGCTGAAAGTAATGTTTGTCGAATGCGTTCATTTGACATTTCTGATGCAGTTATCCAAATTATGTCATCGATAAATCTACGGTAAAGTTCTGACTCACTTGGCACACCGGCAATCGGCTGTGGGATGTAGTGCACAGCAATGTTGGCCATTGAGACAAGGTGATTATCACCGGTTATATTAATGTTTTTGGGTATATAATTGGTTGCAATATTGGGTCACAACGTTGTTAAGGCAAATTATGTTCAGCTTGACAACGATTTTACGGGCATTGATGTTGAAAGTGGAATGCTTCTCCAGTTCATTTTCGAGAACTTCTATTAGAGTTTCTTTGCACAAGCATTGGTAAAATGCCTTCACATGTGCTACCATAATGTAAAACACCAGATTTTATTTTTCAGTTCCCAAATTTTTGATCAGACGGTGGTCTGCAATGTATTGACGCTTATCTTCACAAAATTCGTCAGAGCCGTTTTTTGCAAAAGTCTCCTCTAATAGGTTTTAGTATGAATTATAGCAATACAGTAATGCGGGAGTTGTTGATATTCCCAGCAGATTGTAATAGGCGTACCGGCATGTCTTTGACATCCACCTTCAATAAATTCCCCGGGGCTAATTTGTGTGTCTTGAGAAGCGGGTAAGCCGGTGTGTTATAACGGAAAAAAAATGTTGGTGCACTGATGATCTTCCGGTACGGGTTGTTCTTCCACTGAATTTCACGACAATTCTGCCGTTTCTGTCATCTTGTTTTGCTTTATACGATGCGAGAGGGGAAATAACATATGTAAAGAGTGACAACGAGGCAATGGGACAAACATTTTAAAAACACGATTCTAAAAAAAACAAATAAGGAGCACTAAAGATTTGATGGTCAGGTAGTGAAAGGTTCCAGTGATTCAGGTAGGTATACCTACGTTACATTGTTTTTGATGAAATTTTCCTAACAGTCACATGGTAGGCCATAGCGCTATGAATTCTCTAACCACCAATTTCCGTGGTACCAGATGCTGTTTTCTAAGTACTTCCGAAATGCAGGTTACAAGCCTCATAAAATATATCTTTCATTTTCACCATGTTTTACATGAGAGCAACGCACACGATGCACTTCCAGTTCAAAGTTCGTTATGCAATAATGTGCATGCCCGATGGTGAAGTTTTCGAAAATGTAATTCCGCACGAGTTCCTTCAATCTTTTTTGATTTGCATCACAAACGTGGAAGCATATGTTCCCTACTGAAATTTGAAGTAAATCTTTTGATCGAACTATAAAAGGGCACCATGTGGAGTAATCTATCTTGCATACTGTGCAACCAATTCGTTCTGCACTACCCAAGTTCACAAGTGGAAACGTTTTTGCTGTTTGTTTTAAACGACATTGCTCCTTTTCTCTCTTTCGCAACTGTACCGTTCAAAGAACTTCGCAGGGTTGCTTTTGAACGGACAAAAATATGTACGGTTCAACGTTTTCTCTACAAAAACCTTGCTCTGGCAGTTCGGTGATAGCAGCGTGCTGGTCATGGCGAGTGTTTTAAACAACAGTGGGTGTGTTTCTCTAATTCTGAAAGCCTCAGCATATGTTTAAATCTGCAGTTGACATGATTGCGTAAGTCTTGATTTGGTGTTTCATCAATTCAGCTGTAAGCTTTTGTTTGCAATTTACAGGATTGAAAAAGCGTAATTGACGCGAAATCGATTTCTCAGTAAAACACTTTGTGAGAAGGTTTATTTGCTTTGCCCTTGCGGTACTTTATCATTTAATTGCAGATATATGCAGTCAAAATCCTTGCAGAGCTATGAAACCAAAGCATGACGTACGTTCAGATTCCTCGAATACCTACGTCTCCAAAGTTCAATGATACAGAAAAAATGTTGCAGCATTCATGTTTAGAAAATATTTATTATAAAGTAGCAATGAAATGGCTAGCCTATATAAGTGTATGTCTTGTCAATCCGGTCCTTAGTAGGGGAGTTTTGAAAATCAATCCGGTCCTTGAGTTTTGAATCCGGTCCTTGAGTTTTGAAAACGATTTATTATAAAGTACATTGAGATGGTTAGCCTATAAAATGGTATGTCTTGTTAATCCGGTGTTCAGTAAGGGAGCACAGTTGCCAGGAATTCTTTTTTGCTCGCTTATTCTTCTTTTCGTGGTTTTGCCTTGTGATGAGTGGTATTGTGCAAATTAAACATCATGAACTTATCTTTGTTTGACTTAAGTCGCCAATTGTATAATAATATTACATTTCATTAAAAGGGGCATGCATATAAAATTCTTTTCGAGTTTGAAAAAAGGTTTGATATAGCCTTAGATGTTACCAGATGAAGATTACTTTGGCACAAAAATTAAAATACGATCATAGAGTGTTGAATAATAGGAAACTCATCTTTTTTGTGCAGCTCGGTTGTAACGCTATGTCATAATAATTATGCAAATAGAAAAACGTGACATCACAACATATATATAGCACATTCAACAACTGCGTGGCTTACAAACTTTGACGAGTTACCACATAAAACAAGTTACTTGATAATCGTGGCTTTTTTTAAATGCTTGTAAATACGCACTGCAATAATCGGAGGTGATTAAACTTAACGTGTAATCCTAAACACTTGCGCAGTCACGTTGTATGGCTTACTACATTACGGATAAGACATGTCATAGTTTGGATGCGAACGTCCCTTCACAAATCACCAGAAATATTAAAAATATTAGTAAGTACTTCAACAACAGGATCTGAAGCAATTTGACGTCTGGTCCTTGACAATTGCGCATCCACGCTGTATTTTGAGGCACGTGGAACGACATTCCAGCTGAGGCGCACAGAATCATTTCTGACTGAATCAAAAGTAACGCCCGTCACTTTTTCAGGACCTGCAAATGTAACAGTTTCTTTGCAACAATCACACAATGAACAGCTTTTATTTCTATCTTCAGGTAAATTCGACAAACAATAAAAAAAATTTGCACTATTCACAGAAATACGGAATAAAACCATTTTGAGAAGATGAGGGGTCATGCAGTTGGTTGCTGTGCAAATTTTTGCAAATATCAACAGCAGCAGAAATGCATTTTCAATGGTCAGCACTTGTTGTTTGGATCGACATTCAGGGTTCCGGACGATTAGAGCAGTTTCACGAATTTGGTGTAGTGGCAAATGCCAATCGCAATTAAAGGCAAGAAAAACACACCACGACGCCCTTGCTACCAAGTTCCTCAGCATACTTCAGTTTTTGCGCCGACGCCTTCATCTTTTTCTGTGCTAATGCATTCACATGCATTTTTTCAAACGTATATCCAACCAAGTTCACAGTGATTTCCATTACAGGGTATGAATTGACAGTCATAGCTTTACCAGACAAGTATTGCACCAAAGTAATGTAAGAATTCCCGCTCAGTTTTTATCAAAGCAAAAGAGAGCTGTTGTCAAAACCAGGGCTGAATTCGTAGAGACCGTTTGCTTACTTCAAAGTCATATTACAAACATTTTTCCGTTCTCACTCAACAAAAAATATGTCTCTCTGTAGAGTATGTATACTTATGTAGATTGCAAGTATAAAAAACTGCTTAAAACAGATTGAGACGTGAAACTGTAATTTTCGATTGACTTTTTTGCCGCACTGATAGGCGAAACTAGGGCTGAACTTGTAGCGATCACTTGGTTGCTTCGTACCAACATTAGACTAGGTTTAAAATAAAACAAGTATATCTCTGTGTTTGTATACTTACGTAGATTACCAGTATAACAAAATTGTAGGTTGCATTCATACAGAAAATATGAGGACAGACCTTATTTTTCCTTAACCTTTCAACTCCAAGGTACTTTGCCTATCACTACTACTTAACATGGGTCGCAAGCGACCCGCGTCTTTTATACGGCAAGCGCGGAGAAGAACATCGGCAAATTGGATGTTTTTTGCAATATCATGAATATCAATCAAAAACTTGATAAAGGAAAGCTCAGAAACGAAAAAAAGCTTGATAAATTTAACGAATTCTTGAATGTCACTAAGACTTTTACGAACGAGGGTTCAAATACGAAAACATGCAAAATCTCCATTGACGGATGAACAGCATGCAAAGTCAGTAACAAGGTGTTCAGTTACTCTGTGCAGTACGAATAAAGCACTGTAATAATTTTATGTTCGTTGCAACATAGTTCCCCATATTTTTGGTAAAAAACACTAAATATTGGCAAAAATGTTTGGTCAAAAACTAAAAATTGATCAATTAACAAATTTATGGCTTTTTGGCCATAACGTTAGCACCACATATGCTAGAAAGCCAATCAATGGCTTAAAACACTCGGGTAAAAGCCTTGATTCCACTAAAGGCTTGATTCAAATAATTGACTCTTGCAGTTGGGACCCAGGGCCCGATGACCTAGGCGAAAAAGGCCTGAACTTACCCCTTTAATGATGTCATCACTCACAAAAAAACGGAAACCCAAAACTTTCAATTTTTTTAAATCCGAACTAAAAGACTAGCCGCATCTTTTGAGGATTTGAATAGCGCCTGGCGAGTTATGGAGTTGCGAAGTGACACAAGAAACGTGGATTTCAGCGAAATCTACCGGATCACAAAGTTGAATCTTGAGAAGGGCCATGTTTTGTCCTCGCTGGCTCATATGACATGCGCTTGTAAAAAAATATTGCAATATTACATAACATGGGTCGATAGCGACCCTATAATTTTCGGGAAAATGTATTTTTTCTTCTTTAAAGTTCACAAACGGAAAAGCTTGGCGTTTGTCAAAGCATTGTCAACGAGTAACTTGAAGAATACATGAAGTGTCGAAGTGGTGAACTATTTGATTTGGGTAATACGCACTTGTAAAACTCCGCTCGGGTTGCTAGCGACCCACACAGGGCGATAAACGGTTAGATTTACTACAGTTACACGCGAAGGCATGTTTGAAATCGGAGCAATCATCGCTTTTTCACTTAAAACTAATATTAGACAACCTTTTACTCTACATAAATACATAATATTGTATCTATGTGTATGTCTACTTACGTAGATTACAAATCACAAGTATACAAAAGCTGTGTTTGTATTCAAGAAACGCTGAGACACGCGAACGGAAAGTTCAATTCACGAAAACATGCCTGAAATCGGAGAAATTGTTTTAGTTACTTCAAGCTTATTTTAGACATCTTTCCGAATCGGCCCAGGAAGATGCACAAGACTCGAATATATCTTTTATGACATCGTAGAAAGTGTCACAGCAAAATGTTGTGTAATATGAGTTTCAACCTAAAGCAAAGAGAGAATTGCTTTTCTTCAGTAACGTTTTGGCGTGTCAGTGCTGCACAAATTTAGGGGATATAACTGTCTTGCTTCAAATACATATTTGAATGCAACCTGCAAGTTTACAAATTTGTCATCTGAGTTATTATGCCAGTGGAAAGATAAAATATTTTTTACTGATTATCAAACGTACAGTTGTCTACTATGAGTTTGAAATAAAGAGATTACTCCCATTTTGCCCTCATTTCACGCATTGGCTCACTTTGCGTTAGCAAAGTTACTGGACACTTGTACTTTGCTTTGACAAAGTTAGGAATACTGTTAGGTACTTTGACGTATGCTTGTCTGAAAAAAATCCGCTCATGGTAGGAGTAGTGAAAAGAGAACGGAAGACGCCAGGTGCGAAAGCTAAATGGCTGTGATGACTTTGGACGCAAGGGTGTCATGCTGAGTTGATCTTTGTCTAAACCCTGGTTGGCGTTGTAGTCACGAGTCATCAGCCAGTACGTCTAACGACGTAGCGGTACTCTGTGCCCCATTCATCGAGTAAATGAACAGACGTACCTGGTACTCGAAATGTTAATTTTTGACATTTGCCTGAAACTCGTTTTCATGCAGAACAAACGTACTGTTTGTTTTTATTTCAGACATTTAGCAAAATAAATAAAAGAAACAAATTCACTTTAACGTACATGTATGTGCCACAATGGTAACAGAACCAACTGCATGACCAGAACTAGAGTAAGAAGTGAGGTTGACTTCATATCTGGAGGCAGGCATCAAGCCATCAAACGACACTTGGGAAGCTGAAACATTCTTGGTATCAACGACACGTCCGTTATGAAGAAGAGAAACCTAAAAATAATAAACGAAAAATCAACGTTGCACGTCAACATTTTAAGAAGTTGTTCAAATCAAAATATATCGCATTTCGATGCACACCATCATTTACGAGCATTTTCCATATACCTGAACGTAATTGTCACTACCTGTAAGCTTAAAACTTATGAAACTTCACTGCTGCTGTTATCCACTCGTCAACAATGCCTCATTTGGATAAGTCGAATAATCAACCACATTTCTTGATGGAATGTAAGAGCATTTAGCAAAAGCGATACTCATGAACATTCCAAATCTTGAATAAAATTTAAATATGATATCAATCGTGAAAAGAGTCGTTGATGAGAAGGTTAATGATAACGTACCTGTAACCCATTATTCAAGCATTTCATGCAAACATTTTTCTTTAAGAATAAAATACTGTACTCATTATTTGAAAACCTACTTCAAGTGCAAATTTTAAATTGAATTCTTTCTAAAAAGCAAAGATATTTCAAAAAGTTAAAAACGGCTAGTGCGCATATCTTTGAAACCAGTACAAGCCTGTAATGAATAACGTTGCAATGTTGTCGAAACAGGTTGTGAGGATGGAAGAACCAAAAGATCATCCACTCTTACCCGTTGAAGCGATTGCGCGACACCCGACATGTTTTGCAGGTGTTGAGATTGCTAATAGAGAACATATTCAATGCAAGACCTTTCCAACTCAAATGTTTCTGCACTACCGTTTCCTAGTGGCATTCCTATTTCTACAAATAGTTTTGCATAAAGAGCATTACTGGATGTCGTACAGCAGAATTGCGCAGTTTCGTGAAATTCGCAGAACTGGTCGATACCATCATTCACGGGTCGTCGCGGGTATCAACAAGGGTGAATTTCGTGCAGTGAGCAAAAGGGGCCCGTTTGAAAACCGGCGAATAGTCTTATCCAACAGCTAGCAACAAATAGAGGCCCCACATTTCACCAGCTGTAAGAATAAGGAAGGCGAAAGGGGGTTTGTAGAATGCTTCGAATCTGGGTGTTTGATGACCACACTTGAACAACAAGCTTGTCACAAGCAGGAGTCCAGAAATTTGAGCACATCGTTCACTGGAAAGAATTTCGAACTGAACGATGAGTCCATATTGCAGTAATATTTTGCGTTAATATTGTAGGTATCTCTTTAAACAGGCGTCTAGGCCCTTGCATCGTGGGTAGTGGGTGGCAACTCTGCCACTTGTCGATGATCCAACAATCTTTACTCAGGCTGGGATGGAGATACTCGTACCATCTTCCATGGTTCGTGGCTTCTTCGTGAATGGATCTCACTAGAATAGTGTGCATGTAGAGCCAGAATTTAGGGGCTTACTACCCTTGTTGATACAGGTATACAAGGCAAGTTCAAATGCGCAGCATCCCGATATGATGGAGGAAACTAGTGAACACCCTGCAAAGAGTCGCGCTAACATATCAATGATCTCTTTGGAAAACGTCAAAGCAAATGAAACTACTTGTGTGGACAAGCGTTATTGGCCAATATGGTGATGATAACCTCATTTATAACGGAAAATTTCTACGATTATGCTGCAACAATCCACGGTACATGATGAACACTTTCATGTAACACATTTTTATACGTCCCACTGGTACAAAAGTTCGTTGGGACAACTGTTGCTGATTGGTTTTTATTTCGTGTTAGCTGAGTTGATCTTATCGGTGTTGGATGTTTGCTCATAAGCGGTGCTAAACTGTATGCCAATCAAAACCTAATTATTCAGAATTTACGCCAGGAAGAAACAAACAAGGTTTATGTCACCGAGCAGGATTTTGATTTGTCTGGTTGGAACGTGGAAATGCAAATGGATAAGGTTGTAAGCAAAACCTGTCGCAAACAAAAGATTGTCCCGGCTTGGGGGCTTGCGGAATGCACACTGCACGTACTGTAGATGGGGAAGTTGCTGAATGTAACAGCAGCAGCAGCAGCTGCTATTTCATAAGCAGCTACGGGGTGTGAACAAAATAGGTCCACGCGGTGTGACGAAAGGTAAAAAGTAGCTTCCTGGTGGAAACATGATGTGAAAGATGTTCCATCAACAAACAAATCATCCACCAGCAAAGAAACCATCCTTGGGCCTCGTGTTTGGACGTCGAGCTGACAGGACGTGTTTTTTTCTGCTCTGGCAATTGAGTTCCCCGCGACGTGTTTGCCTAAAGGACAAAGCATGGATGCGAGAAACACGCGCTCTGGAAAGTGATTGGATGCGAGAAACACGCGCTCTCGAAAGTGACTGGATGCGAGAAACACGCGCACTCGAAAGGCGATTGAAACCTTGTCACAGGCAATTAATGAACCTACCTTGAAAGACGTGCAGGTTATGTTGCTGTCTGTAATACAGAGACTTGATTCTATTGAAAATGACTTATTGAAACATATGACAGCAGTTGAAGAAAGTGTTGAAAACGCTCACTACAGAGTATCTGAGCTGGAACATCAAATATCTTCATTGCAATGTCAGTTAGAAATGCAGACCACTAGAAATGATAAGAATATTATTCAAGAGTATTGCTCAAAAGAGTACAACCTTCTCTTTCATGGATTGCTGCAGAAAGACCGCATCGAAAAGCATGACTAGTCTGAAACAGTAGTGAGAAGGTTTTTCATTGAAGAATTACGTGTTACCCCTACGCAAGTGGATGCAATAAAATTGAGTAATGCCCATCGACTGTCACGCAAAATCTCTGCTGTCAACTCGGAAAATGCTAATAACTCGGGGAATGAAGAAGGTTCCTCAGATAACCAAAAATACAGCCCTGTTGTGGTTAAACTGGCAAGCATGAAAGACAAACACTCCATGAAAACTAGCAACAGATTTCAGGAAAACGAAAGTTAACATCACAAGGCACTTACCGATGGCACTGCAGGTTCAAAGGAAAACACGTACAAAGACAGCTTCAAGGCTGTACAAACAAGGAAACAACATTCAGTAGAAAGTGGTTGGCAGTGAATATTGCCTTTACGTCAACAATGAATGGGTGGTTCCTTAATGTAATCACTACAACTTGTTGATTCAAAGAATTCCTTTGTTTTCGCTGACTATTCAGTAAGTTGCAGTTTCGTTTATTTTTTAAAGCTAAATATCGAGTTTCTGACTCAACGATTGGAAATTGTATAAATATTTTTCCATTAACACGCTTTTTGTTATAAAAGTAGTGCTCCCATCTCACGGTTTATCATAATCTACGTTTCTCGTCTTCCTTTTATTATGTATAACTGCATCATGTGTTATATTCACTTGCTTTCTTATAATACCTGTTTCTTGAAGTTGTATCTTAGTTTTTGCATTAAATTAAAGTTATATTCTGCCAATCCTCATTGTAGATGTAACAAGTTTAGAAACCGAGAAAATGATGATAACAGCTTTCATTTTATAAATATTTCTTATTAATGAACAGCTCAAAATAAAATTTTTTCTTTTCATAATTTCTGTTTCTGAGCTCTGCAGATTGTGTATTTACCATCTAAACAACAGTTGAAGGCAACATTCTGTAAATGTCTGCAAATTATTCTGTATTGCTATGACTAGTGAAGATGTATTAGATCTTTCAAATACGGTATTGCGTTGCGAGCCTTGTAAAATTTACAATATAACCCAACTGCAATGCTTACTTAACAAAATTAGTGGCCTATTCCTTGTACATTTTAATACCAGAAATCTAGTTAAAAATTTAAGTAGGATTACGGACTGGTTAAACAGCTCACCTATTTTTCCAGATATCATTGCCATAAGTGAAACAAAACTTTTTGGTGACAAGCATACCATGGTTAGCATCAAAGGCTATAGCTTTATTCATAAAAATTCCTTCACTGACGCTGGTGGTGCGGGGTTGTACATAAAAACCGAGTTAATGTTCAGAGAACAGCCGGATTTAAATCTTAATGACGCCAACGTTGAAGATCTGTGGTTTGAATTATTCTCACCGTTTAAAGAGTCTAGAATAATAGGAACCATGTACTTCCATCCTAACAACAGTGATAATGAGTTCAATTGAAATTCAGAAAATACTATCATAAAATCAAATAATCAAAAGTAAACATTTTATATTCTAGGAGACTTTAATATTAACCTGTTGTCAGACAATCGTATGACTTATGCTTACCTAAATTCCCTCACATCTCTTGGAGTTCACTGCTTGATAAATAAGCCTACCAGATTTATGTATAATTGCACTTTTTCCCTTTTGGATCATATCTATACTAATGATAACCTTCATTACTTATATCCTGGTCTTTTCCTTTTAGACATAAGTGATTACCTTCCCAGTTTCTTATTAATTAAATTTTCCAGAAACAAATAGCACGATCTCATATGGAGAAGATGTTACAAAAATCTTAACGTGGACTCATTTTTATTTGATCTAGATCAGGGGTCCCCAACCTTTCTTTGACCATGTACCCCTTCAGCATTCCGATAGATGAGCATGTACCCCTTCAGCATTTCGACAGATGAACATGTACCTCTAAAATTTCTCATGACAAAATAATTTATCATGATTAATCATAGATATATTGAAATATTAGTATATAACGACTTTTGAAAATAGTATTCACTGATATTTGTATAAATATTTGGAAATAAAGATACGTAAATATAAATCTATTTTCTATTGCTAACATCAAATGCACCCCTTCGGGTAGGCAAATGTACCCCTAGTGGTACATGTACCCCAGGTTGGGAACCTCTGATCTAGATGATAAACTTACACACAATCTCTCTAATACTCATTAGATGCTGATTCTAAATTTACATTATTCTTGGACACTTTATTGATGTAATCAACTCACATACTTTTTCGTGAAATTATCCAGAAAAAAAATAAATTAGTGTCTCAACCCTGGATAATCAAAGTTTTATTAAAATCTATAAAAACAAAAAACAGTTCCTTCAGAAGGAAAATTAGGCACCACAACAATGTTGAATATCTGCAAACCTATAAAAAATATAATAATATCTTAACGTACATCAAAAAGAAAAGCAAAATCATGAACTATAAGCAAAACCTCACAGAAAGTAAAGGGGATCTTTCGAAGACTTGGAAAAAACTGTTAATGAGGTTATTAATAAGACAAAAGTAAAAACTACCATCCCACCATTAGCAAAATTAGCAAATGCCTCAAATCCACTAGATATTGTAATGCTTCTAAGATTCTTAACGACTATTTTGTTGAAATCGGACCCACTCTAGCTTCTTCTATTTCACCGACAGCCCAGGTTCCCTATTCCGCAGGCTCTTCTGTCACACATTCCTTCTTTCTTACTCCAGTTTTACCAGAAGACGTTGTTTTGCAAATTAATTTACTCAGTCCTTCAAAATCTAATGATACATAAGGCCTTCCCGTTTCGTCCTTAAAAATTAGTAAACATGTAATTGCACCCTACTTAGCTGACCCGCACAACCTCAGCATTACCGCCACCCTTTTTGCAACAAAATTAAAGCTCGCAAAAGTAATACCTCTCTGTAAACCTGGAGAGAAAACGCAACCAAGTAACTACAGACTTATATCCCTGTTGTCTCACTTTTCAAAGATATTTGAGAAACTTGTCTCGGCTAATTTACTATCGTTCTTTGCGCAAAATAGGATTCTGTGTCCACAACAGTTCGGTTTTCGCCAAGGACTTTCAACGTCTCTAGCATTAAGCTCCAAGATCATATCTTTGAGAAAAATTCTAAAAAACTATATACATGTGCTATATTTCTGGATCTTAAGAACGCCTTTGCTACTGCTGACCACCAAATATTACTAGGAAAGCTAAGCCAGTGTGGATTAAGAGGAACTACCAACAAATTCTTTGAAAGTTACTTTTCCGAAAGACAACAATTTGTGTATACTAATGATATTAAATCAAATACAAGATAGGTTACCTGCGGGGTTCCCCAAGGTTCTACGCCTGGTCCTATCCTTTTTTTACTTTACATAAACGACCTACCCTCTGTAACTAAATTCAATAGGTCATTATTTGCTTATGACACTACCTTAACTTTATCAAATGGAAGTGTACATGAATTTGAGAAATCTGTCAACAGTGAGTTAACCAGTATCGTAGCCTCTATGCAAGCAAACAAATTTACGATCAATTTTGAAAAGACCAATTTTATTCTCTTCGGTGACAAATACCAAAAACACAGTATGAATATATTCTGTTCTCAGAAAACTATCTCCCAACTAGATCTTGGTAAATACCTGGGGATCCTTTTTGACCTCCAAACCAACGTGGACCTCCCACTTAGAAAATTTAGGTAAAAGAGTCGCTAGTGGAGCCAGTGTTTTATTTAAACTCCAAACTTTTGCTGCTGTGCATTTGTTAAGAATAGCTTATTTTTCTCTGGTCTACTCCCACCGCAATTACGGAATTTTGAATTGAGCTGCTGCCAATTGGTCAAGTAGTGCTGATCTAGTAAATTCAAATAAAAGATCTATCCGTAGTCTGCTTAAAGTTACTTGTAGAGACCGCATTCCGCTTAGAGATCTATTTTATTCCGCACGGATACTACAGAGCAAGGATGTTTATAATTATGAATTAGCAAAACATGCGTACAGAATTTATCACAATACCTTTCCTGATTATATCACAAACGGTTTCAACATTTTTGCTACTACCAAATCAGAGAAATCAGACAAACTTCCAAATTAACATATGAAATTTCCCTAGCTAAGACACTTAATGAATAACGTCACTCATTTTTTCGAGAAATCACAATATGGAATGATATTCCACATGATTTTAAACTAGGCAAATATTTTTGATTCTGTAAGCTACAGAAGAACTGTTTAATTGAACATCCTCAAATATTATAAAAACTTAATTTTTCCGCTTGTCTGCTGTATATGCGTTGTAGCGCGTTTTTTGTGCTTATGTCCTGTTTGTGTGTGCTTATGTCCGTGGTTATATCTGCACCGTCTTTGCAGACATATGTAGGCCTATAGAATTCTGTAGATTTTTACTCGTCTTCTGTGCACTTCGACTTGTATTTCGTGGGGGAGGATGACTCGAAGACCTTGCGGCCATTCTCCTCCCCCTGATATCTGATTTTTTCAGATGTTAAATAAAAATGCCTGTCTGTCTACAAGGTCAGGCTTCAGCGAAAACTAAACCTTGGTTAAATGTGCGATATGTGGAGGTAAAGCGACGCAAGTAGTGAAAAAGTGAAAAATATAAGACTAACTGACGTTAGGACATCAACTGATTCTGGTAACTGGTAAGCCAAAAAATAGTGTTCTGACATAATATTCGCTACTTCCACGCTAAAACATCGGTGTCTAACTCAGCATTGAGAAAGACGTCCTTGAAGGGTATCCAGTGTATCAGATTTTCTGAACAGAGTAACTCCCACACCATCAAACACACAAGATGGGCATCTTCAGGAGAAAGAAAATATCACTTACACTGACGTCAGCCAACTGCCAAGAATTTGAAAATCTGATTTTTCCTATGGTGAAATCCGGCCTGAAATGCTTTAAGCAGAGACGGAATTTCTAGGTAAATCATGGGTGTCACATAGATGAAAATCTCTATGTAAAACAGAAGGAATTCACTGGGTAATAAACGTGTAAAAACTTAGACACGATGGAATGCATGAAATACCCAAACATTTCCTTCTAGTCTTTCTGGAAAAACCTCAGGCATTTTCTTTGAGAAAAGATACCAGGAAAATCCTGATTCTAATCCGGAGTATATCCAATGCAGTTTTCTTTCTGGACGTTGCTCCACGCACATCATTTGCACTGTCCAACAAATATTGGAGTGGTTTTGA
>JGI24159J19872_10007853_pt1 | contig 13978 bp, 9 predicted proteins | sample Ectturendosymbi4_FD_19872 | JGI IMG/M metagenome (IMG submission 19872) | reverse complement strand
AACGCCCTAGCTCCTCCGCCGATTGCGCTAGAGAGCTGTTCAAGGGCTCAAACAGATCGGCCAGTCTAGTAGATTGCACTCGAAAAAAAATTTTTTGGTTGTAATTAAGTGACTTACTCGAAATCAATATAGGACTTTTTGCGCAGAAAATAACATTGTCAACTGCTAAAGCTATTTTTGCTAAAGAAAAAGCCAAAGCTCAATTCTAAAAAAGCTATTTTCAGAATACAACGCTTGACTAATACTTTGTTCAGATAATGCAACCATAATTACTGAGGCTAGTTGTCGCACTTTTCATTATGAGATATTCCTTATAAAAATATAGCTTAACACTAGAAGGATGGGACGCATCAATTGGCACACTTTTGACCTATACAGGTGAATAACTTTGAAGTGGTAAATAGTGCAGCATGAAACTTCATGACTTTTTCTATTTTACTTTTATATTGGTATCCTGTGAATTTCAACGACTTTTGATTTTATTTTAAATAATTAAAGTGTGTACTACCTAGAAGGACGGCATGTGTCAATTGACACAGATGTGGAAATGCAAGTAAATGTTGCGGTTTGGCGATGCCAAAGCCAAATCAATTGACATAGTCTCCGAATCAATACCGATTCAGCATCCACACCTCTGTACTTTGTAACTTTTATCATAAGTGTCATTTCTATGACATCAAAGATTACTTTTCTTTACATCTGGGCCAGTGTACTAGCGCTACATTTGTCTGCACTGACGATGCTGTCAGAGGAAAAACAAAAGTCAGCTGCAACATTTTATACTGAGTTATCTATTAGCTATTTNATTTNTACTACAGATCACCAGTCGCCCCAAATAATGGATAATGGGATTGATCGTCTGCCACTCAGGGCCGATTGAATACATAACAATGTTATGCAATTTCATTCTAGGCCTTCATCATATTCCACCAGTTTCTGGCAGTCTGCCAGAACACTGTTCGGAATCCTTTGTCTTCTATTTTGCAATATGTATGAAAATGTACTGTTGAGGTGGATGCAAAACAAATTGGTGACCAAACCTGGCATGTCATTTTGAACTCAAAAGAATCCTAGGTTTGGTGGTTGCTCGTGGCGTGATAGGACGCAATTTCCGTGAGAAAAGTTTATGGGGATGTGCAATGTTCTCACATACTATTCTCAATAACATAAGATTCTTAGAACTTGTAGATATCTCCGCTTTGATCCGAAGACTGAAAGGCATAGAAATCTTTGGCATGATATATTTGCTCTTGATTCACAACTTTGGAATAATTTTGTAGAAAACTTCCAAAAGTATTTTTTGCCCTCAGCAAGTGCAACATCACAGTAAATGAGAAGTTGTTGCCATGTAAGGCACGTTGTTGCAAATTATCCAGTAAATGGCTAATAAACCAGTGCAGCTTGGTTTGAAGTTCTGACTGGCAGTTGATGTCAAAAACAAATAATTTTGGCAGGTTTTCTTACAGGAAAATATGACACGCTGAGTTCAAATGTGAGCATGCCTACTGTCTACTGATGTTATTACGAAGTTGGGCCAGATTTTCCAATGAGGTTGCAATGTCACATGTGATAATTGTTTCACCTCACTTGATCTGACACAGTGACTCACTAAAAAGAAGTGCAGTTTTGCCAGAACACCGCCAAAAAACAGGAAGTTCCAGAAGAGTCCAAAAATAAGGAGCTGTACAAAAGTGTTTTGGTTTGATAGTGAAATGCCAATCACGCTTATGTCATACCGGTGCAAATCAAAGAAAAGCGTAGCAAATTTGAGTAGCCTACATTCAGATGTTCAAGTTTTAAGCAATGAAAATCCGAAATAAAACGTGACTCAGTAGCACTGTAATACAATTACACCAGTGGCAGCTGATGTGTATGATCAAACGAGGAGACTTTGCTCTATGAAAGCAGGAACTAGAAAGTGGCATGTGTAAGTGTTTTATGATGTTTGATATGGTTTTACTCAACAGTTGGGTAACTTACATAATTTCACGTTCGTCTGTCATACCAATATGAGCAGCAAATAATAAATACACAAAGTGGCAGAAGAACTGACAGGGAATTTGTCTGAAAAGTTTCCAGCAGAAGAATTGTTCGGCTTCTAAAACTCCAATGCCACACTTGCAGTCAAACAACGGTTCACGTTCTCTACTTCAAAATGCATTGATCGCACTATTGACACTTTTCAAAATAATGCAAAATGTATAAATCATGAGCTTCAATACTTGATGCACAGCGTATACTGTATTAGTTGTTTTTACAAAAAATACCAATTTTGAATGTAAGTTTTTTTTAAATATCCAAATAAAAAAAGTTGAAATCAGTAGAAAGTAGTTTACAAAAGAAAAAGAACACGTAATTCTGAATAAAATATTTCATATTTCCGCAATTTAAGAAGCATTGTGTCAAATGACACATTTCATCTTTGTATGGATAGTTCTGGCAGACATAGCACTTTAGCCAACTTCTGTTTGACTGTGCTGTTAATTTGTATCAATTTTCTTTTGCCATAAGTAACTTTACTCAATGGAGGCATGCTCTGCAGTTTCACTGGTGACTCACCAATATCACTAAGACTCTGATTTAAACTAGCAAGTGAATCATCTCGAGAAGTAGCCTAAATTACTTTTGCTTCACTGTTACTTGATGATGATGATGGCTTCACAGAAATATCAAGCAATCCTTGAATTTTATTTCTGCAGTTGGAGCACAGTTTCTTCCCAGGAACAATGTTAAGGGCAGGATGGTGGACTTTAACTTTCTGGTATCAATCGAGATTTATAACACGCAAACTTGCATTTCAAATCAGCTTTTCATGTAGTTTGAAAACATCACAGCACGTCTTTTGTAATGCAGTGTATCCTTGAATATATTTGTATTTATTGAACATGCATACTGTTTCCAATGATGTGGTTTGAACTTGCAGTTCATTTGCAATCCGAATATGTAAAATAGAGTTCGACCGATATATTGGCAGATATTTGGGTTTTACCGATATATTGGTATCGGCCAAAATGGCCAATTTTATCAGTCTCAGTAGGTGTTGACCAAATGCTGTTATATTCCTCACGCATCCAGACAACTTGTGCAAGAAAGCACAATGAACCAGGTCAAGACTCTTGCAGGAACGCCAGCAGGTGCGTTTTTGTAAACAAACAGACAAGATTAACCATGGACCATGCGTCGGCTGTCGCAGCTGAAATAAAAGCATCATCGGGAAGTTGCGCAATGTTTGCAGTTACCACATGTAGGTGTTGTGTACGAATAAACTCCCATTGTACTTCCGGAAGTTTTCCAGCATGAAAAGTTTGACTGTAACTTAAGGTGCAGAAGTTCAATCGATACCTAATTTAGCACAGATTAACTTGAAAAAAGTTTGCATGAAAAATGAATTGCGTCAAGTTAAGCAACATTTATGGTGGCATGAATATGATTACAAATGCAATCGCTACTCACTAGTGACGACAACGGTCGCTTTGAAGCAGTTGCACATAACATCTTAAAAGCATTGTACTTTTCTTAACGTGATGTGTTAGGCCCAGCGCGCTGGTTTATACTGTACGCAGGCCCAGCGCGCTGGTTTATACTGTACGCAGGCCCAGCGCGCTGGTTTATACTGTACGCAAACTAAAATATTATGTTCGTGGGCTACATTAATCAGCATTTTCCACGAGGCATGATAATTGTGATCTCACAATCCAAGCTGTTGCAACGTGCTGGGCTGTAGATATAGCACACAAGTTACAGAAGCGTTACTCCAGCATTTCACAAGTACTTTGAAGTGGTAATTTGTTGTTTGGTCCGATAGCACTGCAGTAGTCAGTGTTCATTGTTGCATCACAATTGCTGTTGTCCGTTTGTTAAACATGACCAGCAAAAGCAGTGTTTGCAACAACGCAACTTAAAAGTGCAGTATTTGGGATTGGATCAGAACTGCCACGGCATTTTGCACAATCATCAGATGCATAATGTGCACATGTGCACCTTAGCTATTGTCATGGCGACTTGTTCTTATTGAATTTACTTCTGGCGGATGGGCAGTAATAGCCTAATCAGGGCCGTCGTCAGCGGGGGAGGCAGTGGTGCCCACCCACCATTTCATGTTAGGCCCCCAGTTGCTGCATACATTTAATATTGTATTTTAAAAGTGCACGCCCCTTGTGACTTTTGACCCCCTCCGCTCCAAAATCCTGGCGACGGGCCTGAGCCTATTGCTGCTTTTGTTTGGACTAGGTTGTAGATGACCAGCTAACTTACTGCAGGCTAGGCTACTTGATGAAAATGCAGAAAAACTGTGCTTTCTGCATAACAATCTTAAACTGTTGATATGGAACTGCTAAGTATTGACAAATCAGTTGAGGTGTTTCATTTCATACCAATGCCAGTACTTCAGTTGCAGTAGCCAATGCAACTAGTTTGCTTTTTTAAGGACATGCAGTTATTTAATGTTACATTACATCAAAATTCCAAACTTGATTCTTTAAGACTTGGATTGATTTTTCAAATTGAAAACCCACTGAGTTGCACAAGAGTCTGAAAGGTTGATTTGTGAAATACACACAAAAACAAAATTTCACAAGATTTATGTAGTATAGTAACTGTCAACATATACATACTATCATCGACCAAAAATGTTACTGCTGTTTTGGTAAAAAATTCATTTTTGGCAGTGGTTAATTGAATACAATGTTGTACTAATTTTAACCTCTTTAACTTGATGTTCCATTTTGTATTTTCTTCTTCCTTTTCATTGTTCACCATCTTTCAACGTTCAAGCACTGTTTTTGCTTTTTTGGTTTAAGCAGTTCTTTTACATTCAGTGTTCTGTTCTTATTGTTTTGTTATTTTAACATTCTTTTTTTAGTTATGGCACTGTGCTTATTCATTGCAAACAGTGTATACTATGCTAACAAGTTAATCAAATATTGAAATTGCTGCAAGTTCAAAAATTTTAGCTCATAAATCCTGATTTTTGAAGTTTTTGAAAAAAAAGTAAGGCATAAAATACATCATATTTTGGATAATGAAGCAGAAAACAAGATTTAAAAATTTTGGAAATATCAGTGATCGGTATCGGCCCATCAATGGCCGATATATCGGTACCGNCCTCAAAGCCATNTTGGTCGATCTCTAATGTAAAAGTTGATGCTCCCCATAATTCAAATTGCTCACTGAAACTAAACTGGTCTTCTGATTTGAGTATGCATGATTATGACAATCACTATTTTGCAAAACACCTACAGAGCAGGTGTTGAGAGAAAAGATGTTGTTAATTGTTATCAGAATTTTGCTAAGAGGAAGATACAAGTTCATTCCAAATAAAGGCTACTGTTTACCTAACTACGCTTTTATTTTTGGTCTAATAAAATTTCTATCAAATTCATGTCACTGCGAATTGTAATTACCTGGGTCAGCACTATGTATATCATGATAATGTAAAACTTGGCTTAAAATACTATTTTTGTCATTAAAGAAAGTTGTTTCAGTTCAGCAAAAATTCTTTTTGTTCATCGTGACTATATTCTACATTAGATTGTTTCAGTATGTATTACAGTTCCACATCTTAACAAAACCTTGTGTTTGAAAATATAAATATATTACGTACAAATATCAAGTGCAGCATACATGAATTATATTCACTGTCAGCACAAGATGATATTTTAATAGCATGTGGTCTTACTTTTCTACACTTTTTACTGCAGGAAAGTTTTTTGCTAAACAATATTTGTTGGCCATTTTTTTATCACAGTTATCAATAAGCCATTAATTTTTTTGTGATTTGAAATCTTCTCATCCACAGCTTTCAGACGATGTATCACTTGTGATGATAGGTGGTGTCAAGCAAAAGTTATTTACGATCAAAATTGTTGTTATGCATGAGTGAACACACAGGGTATGATATTTAACTAAGGGTTAAAGGTCAAAATGGAGGTCCAATGAGGTTGGTCTTTTGAGATTTAGCTAAGTATGTTACAAACTGCACCATATCAAAATCTGGATGTATCACTTGTGATGATAGGTGGTGTCAAGCAAAAGTTATTTACGATCAAAATTGTTGTTATGCATGAGTGAACACACAGGGTACAATATTTAACTAAGGGTTAAAGGTCAAAATGGAGGTCCAATGAGGTTGGTCTTTTGAGATTTAGCTAAGTATGTTACAAACTGCACCATATCAAAATCTGGTAGGATAAATGTGTATATAAGGAAAAATACAGTGTGTTCAACACTTTGAGAGCCGGCGTACGATATATTCGTACTTGACTTCAGCCTAAAAAACAGCAATTTTCGGTTGCCTTACCAACGCCATAGCTCCTTCGCCAATTGCGCTGGGAAATTTCTACTTTTCTTCCATGTTTTACTTAACACTTTGGCACCCGAGTGGATTCAGGGATTTTCGAAAAAAAAACGCCTAAACGCACGTGGCTTTGCGCGGGAATATCTCCACTCCTGTACGGGTTACTGACCTGGTCGAAGCATCAAAAGACGTGACAAGTCTTCCAGTCTGCACTCGAAAAAAATTTTTTGGTTGGGGTTGGGGATTTCGTGTGAGTGACATCATAAGTTAAGTAATTTTGGGGTCATTCTGGCTCATGTTGCCTGACCTAGGGCCCAACTGCTAGGCCAAAGTGTTTCACTGAAGTTTGCATTGGAAACTAGGCTCAAGTCCGAGTCTTTTGAGCCTTTGATCAACTTTCTAGCGTTTCTGCTTCGAAGTTATNATCTAAAAAAACAAATTAATTAATTATCTAATTAGCTAATTAGTCAAATAATTTTACTAACTTANATCATAACTTTTGAACATGAAACCCCAGTAGGTCATCCAAAGTATCAAAAGACTCTGATTGTAGCCTAGTTTCCAGTANAAACTTCAGAGAAATACTACCACCTAACGGTTGGTGCCCAGGGCCAGGCAAAGTGGGCCAAGGTGGCTTAAAAGTCCACTTACGACGTCACTCACAAAAAACCCGCAATCCCCCATGCAAAAATTTTTTTTCGAGTGCAGACTAGAAGACTTGCCGCGTCTTTTGACACTTTGACCAGGTCCGTAACCCGTACAGGAGCGGAGATATTCCCGTGCAAAGCCACGTGTGTTTAGGCATTTTTTTTTTAATTCCCGAATCCACCTGGGTGCCAAAGTGTTAAGTAAAACATGGAAGGAAAGCAGAAATTTTCCACTTCAGTGATCACAAAAAGTGAGCAATTTTAAACGACCATAACTTTGGCTATGGTTGGTCAATTTAAATATTTATTTTTTTGTGATCAGGATGAAAAGCACTTTAATTTTGCTAAGTTTCATCAAAATTAAGAGGGTGGGTTAAATGGCCTGGATCAACTGACATAGAATGACCCCCAAGATTACCTCTTGTGGGATAAGTTTTCCAATTTTTTGTTTTTGAGCCATAATTTCGGCTCTAGATGAACTAGAAAGCTGATCAAGGGCTCTAAAGACTTGGATGATAGGCTAGTTTTCAAAAAACCCTTGAGCCAAAATAATGGCTCACTGGCATGGTTCCCAGGGCTAGAAAACAAAGATTTTTGTTAGGAACATATTTATACGTTGCCTGGTAACCATGGATGGTTTTCCCTTCACGTATATATATATTTCAGCCGGTACCAAAAGTGTTAAGCTTAAGCTTGCTAATTCTGTAGCAACTCGTAATCAATGGAAATCATGGTGCACAGGAATAATTATATTTCAATGAAAGTTTCCAAATATATTTTACCATTTTAACAAGCACAAGTTAGTACTGAGGAGTGCGATGGATTCCGACTCCCAGTGTCCTTAGGAATCCAAATCTGACTCTACCTAAAAACATTTGGCTCCTTGCGACTCCACAAGCCTGAATTAAACATACAATTGGCTAACTTAAAGCAAATAAGTTAAGCTGAGAAAAGATTGCTTCAACCATTGGCATGCAAGACATTTGTCATTACAGGTTCCATGCAAAGCTTTTTTCAAACCCTATACAAATCTTGTTGGGTATGTGATGTAGCACCAAGTACTTTAGCATAAAAACTGGCTGCAAAATAAGATGCTCACTTTACAGATTTTGATATAGCAAAGAAGCAAGATATACATACCCAAATGTTCCTTGCCCAATTTTCGTTATCTTGTCATATTTTGCCACATCGGGACAAAATGGAAACTCCATTTTGGGATTCACACCCTTGGCCATTTCTAAAATCTCAGGAAATTACTTACTTTGGCAGAAATGCTGCTACACACACATGCTACTTTACACGATCTAAAAAGAAGGAGAGCTTGGTTTGGCAGTTATGATCAAAGTTGAAAAAAAAAAACAAAGAAAAATTGTTTCATGAAAATAACGCAATCTCAATATGCTTAACCAGGGAATGTTCGGCAAAAACAGCATTTCAATGTACAAGTGCATTTTAAACTCCTTTTGCACAATTTTTGCTTTATTCAGAAGTGGTTATTATGAATCTTGAGGATTTTTACGTAATATCAGTTGAATCCAACACTAACAGTTCAGTTCAAGATTCTAACTTCAATGACCACAAACTTGAAACAGAAATCATTGTTTGACCTGTGTTGTTTTCCCATATAGATTTGAGCTTTTCAATACAAAGCTTTAGAATGTTGTTGCGCTGAAACAAACTTGGTTACTACAAGCAAGGTGCAGAAGTGCTAAGGATTCAGCTAGTCCTACCTCACAAATCATGTTCTTGAGGCGGCATCAACCATAGTTTATCTACTATGCATTAAAATAATGTTATCTACAAACACTTGGCAATGCAAGTTCGTTGCAAAGAAGCTTTTAATTTAAAAATTTTATTTTGTAATTTTACTTTTTAGCATTTGTAGTAATTTTTAATTTCGTAGTGAAAATTCATTTGTAAAAACTAATCGTAAAAGAGTAGCTTGTAGTAAAAATTGGTACTTTTGATTTGTAGTCAAGCTGGACATGTCTTTGACTTAATATTATTCTGGAAGCCTGTTCCAACTCATTTGTTCATACCAGGAAAAAAGGACTGCAGTATAAACAAGACTAAACCAATGCTTACATTACACAACTAAAAATAATAAATGAGTGATAAAAAAAGCAATATTAGATAAGTGCATCTGCTCAGCAACTCAACGTCAGCATGCGCAACAGTGGGGTGCATTAAATTTATAATTTACAATGTTTTATTTTGTTGCAGTCGAAGTGTTCGTCATTTTTTCTAAAAAAGTATGACTAGTCTTAGTCGTCTTTTTTAAAGCAAAGCGACTAAATTAATTGAAGACTTTAAGCACCAAAGACATTTGGCTACATGCATTCAAGGTCCAACAGCTGAACAGTGTAACACCACCTCTAATGTTGTTGAGCAACAACTGTCAATATGACAAAATGCTGTTTGTGCATATTGATACTGTATCTCATGCGCATCTCACCACCTATAAACTTGTGTGTGTGCATGGTTACATGACAGTTGTTAGCCAACATCTCGCGTTCATTCTTGAAATCCTGTATTTTTGTTTTTCTGTTCTGAACATGAGCCATGTGGTGTTCAACAAAAACCTTTTTCAATATCGCGTGCTGTTTTAATAAAACAGGTGGAGCAACTAACAAATAAAAGGTGACTGGTTCATAGGTAGCCTCTACAACAGTGTTTTTCAACCGGGGTTCTGCGGAACCTCAGGGTTCCACCAAAACAGACCGAAATTGCCTGGGACAAAACTTGCAACCACAGTTGTCAGTTCTACAGCATGTGGTTGTAGCAATATAGACACTTGGACCAGGGTTGCCAGGTTGGCATTTTCAAGGCCAAATTCCAGAAATTTGGCCTTTTTCGATGGTGTTGGCATGAAAAAACATTGCTTGGCATTTTTTTAAACCTCTGGCTCAGCTGCTGCTGTCGGCTTGGAATTAAGAGCTTTTTCTGAGGACAAAGGTCCTCTCTTTTCTGCCACGGTCCCATTCTCGAAGATACAAGCAGTTTTGCTGTCTAAGTGACATCACAGGAAAGAATCATAATGCGTTTTTTGGAAAGACTTCGAAAACTACGGCACCTGTACATGTAATGTACAGTGTCTTCTAAAGCAGTAGACTGTGTTGTTTTTGGAAAATAAACATAAGTCTATGCAAATCAGGTTAGCTGTTGTGCTGTACAGCAGTCAAGGTTCTTTTAAGGAAGGATCTACTGTATATACTGTACAGAAGTATGTGTTATTATTTGCAGATTATTGGTATTCAATTCTTCACGCTTGTAATATGTAAGTAGGCTATATCAGTGCAGCCATTAGCAATATTTTAATATAAGCACATAGCAGTGCTGGCAGATTTTGCAGATAAGTTTAAACCATGATAAAGCCAATTTAGCAGATTTCCTCACTTAAAAACAGTAAAGTCAATGTGAATGTAGCAGATTTTGATATAAGTGTATGCCAGAATAGACATATTTGGTAGATATTTTGTGGAATTATGACATGCTTAATGCTTGGTTTCAAGAATCCAAGTGACTGGAAACTACTGTATGGCATGGTGCATGTGTTTTCATTAACTGTGATTTATTGTTTCCAGCATTCGTAAGTAGCCTATTTTCTATTAAGCATTTTCAAGCAAAAGTGACAACATATTGCATTCTGGCTCTGGCTTCAGGGANAAAACCTTGTACAGTGGAAACCAAGAGTGAACAGTGTNCACCAAAACAGCTGCTGTGCAGTACATAATGACAAAAATACAATAACCTTTCTTTTTACATTACTGTGTACAGTGCTCACAACGAGAATAAAATACAGTACCCTGATATTGATGTGTATCGGTGAACCCCTAGTCAGTGTGAATGACAATTAACACCCTATTTTTATTGCAAAAAGTTCTCATCGGATAAAACAGCAACTGTTTATTACGTCAGGTTTTTCTATTCCCGAGGGTGATCTATTAGGTGGTCAGGGTTCCCACAAGTGTTGACTAGAAATTCCCTAAAGATGAGTTCAAAATTCTTAAAATTTCACAAAAATTCGCTAGATTTTACACAAAACAGTGTTTAATTCTCACCTAACTTTTAGCACTACAAAATACAGTATAAGCCAGCAGGGACACTGGACAGCGGGAAAATGACAGAGGCATTCTCCAGCCTGCCCTTTGAAAAAAAGGGCAACGAGGGTGGAAATGCCTTTTTCATAACAGTATCAGGGCAATTTCTTGATTTATCAAAATTGAATTAAGTTCATCATTGCAGCTATTTGCGCAACAAGAAAATTCAGAATGGTTGTGGCATGGTGATTACGCCAGATTTAACATTGAATTCGTATCAGTAACAGCAGAGTGAACCAAGTCAAGTGGAGAAACTCTATTGCTGATATCCCATGGTTGTCGGTTCGACTCTTTCTTTGGTCGGCTCAGGGCAATGCAGCATTGTGTTTGCAACAAATTTATGTAATTACTTTGAGGTCGATATTGTAGCTGAACAGAAACGAACAGATATTGCTCACAATTTCGTTGTTTTTACAATTTTCCATTGTCCTAATTTTTTACTGCTCCCCATGCTGCACCGTTGTCCCAGCATCCCTGTAAACCAACTTCCTGGCTTATTACATTTGCACACTTAGTGTTACTATGTTGACTAATGTGCTTAAGAACAGTTTCGGAATGATTCTTGAGGTGTTCTTAACTAAACAAACTAGCTAACTGCATGTGATTACCTGTTTCTGTGCTTTATTCGTGGGATATACGACAAAGGACAGTTTTATTACAAACTGAACATCTTTGATTTCTGGAGCTTAACATAGGGCTGACCAACCAGTTTGCAATTCAGACAGATGCAACTACTGCTATCAGAGAGTGCGAACAAGCGCACAAAGCTCACAATATGGCAGCAAGCAGCAATAGAGATTACACCCATGATCACTCTATTATTGCATGTTCACACCACTTATATGGGTGCAATTCTTTGCCCACATCCCATTTGTGGTGAACCATGCATTCAACGTCACATCAAAAAGTGGCAACAAAACCATTCACTGCAAAATTTTTGCACAAACTGGATTTTTGCTGGAGAAGGTTCAACTAAAGCTGAGTGATGATGTCTCATTTGCAGCAATTATTTACATTACATTGGTATAGGCGACTTATGATTACAGCACATACCATCATGGGCATCAGATAGATTTTTCAATGGAATGGCCGAAAAAATTGTTCCAGGGGGCCAACAGTGGTGAAATTTGATTTCATCATCTCAAAACTAAGAGAAGGCATTTTTTAACTAAGAACTCAATGAACAAATATGAAATTTAAACATCCACAGGGCTAAGCTCCCTTGTGTTCTGGACAGCGTTGTCAAGTTTTCTTGCAGTGAATATACCAAATCTTGTCTAAAAATATACCAAATGCATATGGAAATTATGATGCAACGAATAACTTACCATCTAACGCTCTTGTTTCAATGCCTTTTTATTGTTACACTTGGATGATGAACAGTTACTGTTGAGCAGTGCCACCATACATACACATGCTGCAACCTTAATTTTTACTTCCTTTGCTTTAGTAGAAACGTATTTATTAACAACTGGAAAATTCAATCTTCTAGCACCTGCAACTGCATATTTTCATTTCTTTTGTGGTCCACGGCATTATTAGGCTCTATAGTAGCTGTTTTGGGCTTTGCAATTTTCTTTTTGCAATGTTACCAGAAGGGATACAGCACCAGCAGAATACTTATTTGCAAGACTGACATGCAAGCTCTATCAGCCACTCTTTGCTTAATCTTCTGCCACATTGGTATGTAGCTTTACCACCTTCGGATGTATTGTCTGACTAAAATGAATTGTATACCCAGAGCCAGGTTCACTTTTATCATGACTTCTCAGCTTTCTTCCAGACTCGTTTTCCACTTACCCAAAATGCACGCTTACTCCGATGTTTAGCAAAATCACGAAACTTTACTTTTTAATATAGCTTTAAAATCACTGTGGCTTCTCTGTTTCCGCTGTTTAATAAGCCAAATAAATTGGTTTAAAATCTCAACTAAATCCTCTGACAAAAATATACCAAGTATACACCAAATGTTTCATACATGCCCAATTCAAAATTTATATACCAAGGAAAATACACCAAATTTTTCAAAGTTGGTATATACAGTAATACCAGTTGCAACACTGGTGGGTGTTATGTAAACAGCATTGGCGAGGCATGGATTTCGAGGTGGTTCCAGGTGAGATTTATTGTGTTGTTTACAGAATGTGAAACACACTGCCTTGTGCAAAAAATACATCAATAATGATGCCAAGATAGGATTTTTCATGCAGTTGATTACAGAGATTACCACTGTTTTATGCAATTACTGGATTGAAGTGCTTTATAGGAAGCACTTTTACTAACTCCACAAAAGCATGACTATGATGCAGTTCGAGTAATGACTTGTGCTGTTTTGAGGACTGATTCGATTACATTGCTTTATGAGGGATATTTCCCCCTAGCATTGATTTTACTAGCAGTTTAAACTATGTTAAAATTAAGCATTGTCATGACGATGGTTGTCAAAAGCAAAGAAGCAATTTCCACATGTCATGACGAGAGCATTGTTGTTTCTGTTTCATTTGTCTTCCCACAAGTCACTGCACCTTGCAAAAGGGATTGCGTCTAATTGCTGCCACGCACGCGTCAAAGCGTTCATCATCAACAAACTTTCTCTTCCACATCCACTCGTCGAGGTAGGACCAGTGTTACCACCCTGTATTAAGAAAAACCCCAGAATTTACCTTGAAAAAAACACAGAAAATAAAAAACCCCAGACATATGAAATGTTTGAAAAAAGTTAAAACCAAACTTGAATCGCAGGCTGCCCGTACTACTACTTACACATAAGAATTAAGGTAATATGCATTGTTTGCATCATATTTTTAACAAGTTCAAGTCTATTTTTAAACATACTGACTATTTACGAGTAGACTAGCAGCAAATGAAATACAGGAAGTAACGTAAAAAAGCTAGTTAGATTTTTTCTGAAAAAACGTTTCAATGTTTTCTTTTAC
>JGI24159J19872_10007852_pt1 | contig 13978 bp, 9 predicted proteins | sample Ectturendosymbi4_FD_19872 | JGI IMG/M metagenome (IMG submission 19872) | reverse complement strand
GACGGAGGAGCTAGGGCGTTGGTAAGGCAACCGAAAACTGCTGTTTTAGGCTGAAATCAAAGTACGAATATATCGTACCCCGGTTCTCAAAGTGTTAATAACTAACAGTAGAGCCTGATCTAAGGTGTGCTCTCGCAACAACAGATCCACGCTTGGACAAACTTGTTGCCAAGATGCAATACCAGCCATCTCACTGATGCTGCCATGTGCGTGAATTTAATAAATGAGTCTTTTTCAACAAGTGATATCGTAGTTATTTAGACATTTTGAATTTACCATTGTGCAAACACAACTGCATCACAATGCCTGACTGGAAATTTTCGGAAGGGGGTCGTTAAGTTAAATTGGGTTGCAAAATGGGTTGTTGCATGAAAAAGGTTGAAAACCGCTGATCTAATGTTTGCTGATTATGTATGTGGGTTCAGCCCCAGTATTAGTGGGCTGCAATATCTTCTGAATATTTGTGTTGACTATGCTGCTGAATATGAAATCACTTTTAATTGCAACAAAATAATTGGTATTCTTTCTTGCCCAAAGAAGTAAGCAACCTGCTCCATCAAATGTTTTCTTAATGGTGTAAGTATACGATTTTCTGATCAAGTGAAATATCTTGGTGTGTGGATATATGCATCACTGAAGGATGGTGATGATATTCAGAGACAAGTGAAATCACTATATTGTGCAGCAAACAAACTCAAAGGCACTTCTGATCAATGTTCTCCTGCTGTAAAAAACACTCTATTTCATGCCTACTGCATGCCAAGGTATGCTTGCTGGTTGTGGAGCAAATGCACACAGAATAGTATGAAGTGCTTACATGCTGCACACAACAATGCCTACTGACTCATGAATTACATACCCAGAAATGTAGGTGATCGCCCACACCAGGTTAACCACTGTGTCAGGACCTTTGATGCCATGCTGAGAAACAATTTGTATCAATTTTTTTATTGTGCATCTTCTTCAAACTCCTTATTCGATCGTGTCAAATGTCTGATGCTTTTAAAATGCCTTAATTTTTCCTCAAATATTCAATGCTCCTGCATGATGGAGACCAAATGCATTAGTTGTTTGTGAAATGTTTCGATGTTCGCTTCTCTGTGTGGGCAATGTGTACACACACCACGCATACAAAAAGCAAGAAGTGCTGTTGAAGTGTTTTGCTCCTCTCAATGATGGTCATGTGCTAAACTGATTCTGTAATGTGCTACTGCAGGGGTGTCCAAACTAGGGCCTGTGAAAACATTTTGCCAATACTGAAAAAATGATATATTTTTGAAGAGCTTGTTCATTTGGTAGAATGTAATATATCTCGAAACAATCACATTATGTAATATGAGCGGCCCTCGGACTGTTGTATAATAGCTTATTTGGACCTCGGACATAAAAGTTTGGAGACCCCTGTGCTACTGTATGGCTAACCATTTATTGTGCTCTTGTGTGTATGATTGTGTCTGTATGGACCATGAGTGTGCAATAAACTACTGCTACTATTATTATTATGAACCATGTGCTTGTGCTATTAACTGGAATCCGTAGTTGAGAGTATGGGCTGTATTCTGGAAAAAATTTGTGAAGTTCACAGTGGGTCTAAAACTTATACAAGCAAGAAAGATTTCAAATAGGCAGTGGCTACAGGTCCACCAATGGACTGTCAAATTTGAAAACTTATTCATGTGCCGCCTGTAACATGATAGTAATGCACGATGAGTGTGCAGTAGACTGCACTAGGCTTGGTAGAAACATACTAGCCCCTAAACTTAACCCCTAAACCTAATCCCTACACCTAACCCCTAGACCTGACCCCTACACCTAACATTACATTTCAAAGCACAAGAAACATAAACAAAAATAGTTTCATAATTGCAGGTAACCAATCAATTGCTTATCACTACACTGCTTCTCTATAAACTGAGCTTACATCTTATCCACGTAAAGTCAAATGTACGCTCTAGTGACATGACAGGTTGTTCACGAATGCAAAATAGTGTTCTGAAACATTCAGTTGCTTTGCCCGACATATAACAACTTTATGCCAAGTAAAAAACTTAGACAGATGATACACAAAAAGCTTTACCATCAATTGTTACCAAAGTTGCATCTGTGGCATGAAGTTCAAAGCAGGTTTCATGATATTTATCCTGTCCACTACTGTAGAAAGTTTGTGCATTTGTGATCGCACATTGCTAGAGGTGAAGTGCCAAGGCCCACCTAAAAGTGAAAGTTCAGTACCTGCATGACAATGCTGTCACATTTGCTGATGTTTGATCCATTTCAGCATATAATTAGTTCATCGCTCATCTCTTTTAATCTTTCTTGTTGGTAGAAGTTTTCGACCCACTGCAGATTAAACGATTTTTTTGTTAGAATACTTCCCATGCTCGCCACTATGGACTCTGTGTGGATAGCTGCAAATTATGTGGGCTGTATGTTACAGAACATGCTCTGCTCCCAAATAAGGATCAGACCTCGTGAATACACTTTAATTGTCAGGTTTAGAATCACTAACAGAATTGACACATAAATTTCTGACCCCTTTGCTATGGTCTGGCATTTGACAAAATAGTGCAGGTCTAATGATTTCATTTATGCAGTAATTGCTGTCAGTCCACACCAGAATTAATGTCAGTGCTCTTGAGATGAAGTTAATAATTCCCCAAAATACATTACTTTTGGTTGATGTGGCACAGGAACAAAGTTAAAAACCAGTTAATATTTAAAGTGTTTGTTGCAGTAGAGTAACTGATGGGAAGGAAGAGGGGCAATTTGACTTCCCTGGCCACCTAAATGCAAAAACCAGGTCCCCACTTAACTTGTACTTTGCTTTTTGTATTCTTTTGGCTTTCAGTAGGTTGTCCTTTTGTGTTTTTCAGAGATTTTCTATTGATCTGGGGTTTTAGTACAGCCATCCACACTCGGATTGACCACTATTTCTTAAGTTATTTTTTCTGAGTATTGACTTGGAGGCAACCTACAGAGGTCAGTTGGCCTCTTTCAGCTAAGCTTCCCTTCCAGCTCAAACCTCTAGTTACACCACTGGTTTGTTGACTGCATGAACATTTCATTAAACAATTATATATTGTAAATTGCTTTCCGGTGCTTGATCCTTACAGATTAGTAATTTCGTTTATTGCATTCATTAATATCATATGTTGTCTGAAAAATACTTACAACAAACCATGCAAATGAGATTTGTTTTCGTTCTGAAGATGTTTCAAGACAAATGTAATCATGTTTATAATTGTGATTATTTTCAACATTGTGATTTTGTTCATTCATAATCGTAATCGAGCAGGTGGCAAGTAATCGTACATTTGTGTTGTAAACGCCCTCTATGTCTGCTGTGAGCCACAATTGTGTCTCGGATATATTCAGCCATAACTTGCCAACTGACAGAGCTAGAGAGCTATTCAAACCTAATGAAGACATGGAAAGTCTTCAAGTTTTGCTTGTAAAAAAATGGGAAGTTTTAGGTTTAAATTTTTTTTTTAATGTCAAGATAATTTTGGATGACATCATCAGCGGCTGCGAAAAAAGTTCAAGTGGAATTTACATGTTTTTTCTTTTAAACTAAACTAGGCAAAAGTCTGCCTCTTTAGAGCCCTTGACTAACCGTCTGGAGTTGGTGGTTGGCAAGTTGTGGCTAGCGAGGGAAATGTGTGCACTAACTTTCTTTATCCAAATGGTCCGTCTGCATTCTTTTATGGGCCATCACATGCTGGGTTCCTTTAATGCACACCAGATTGAAAATTCCTTAGCCGGAGCTAGTTGTGGCTACAGCAACAGCAGAGTCTTCTTTAACACTTTGGCATCTGGCTGCTTTTGAGGATTTTCGAAAAAAAAACGCCTAAACGCACGTGGCTTTGCACGGGAATATCTCCGCTCCTGTACGGGTTATGGACCTGGTTGAAGCGTCAAAAGACGTGGCAAGTCTTCTAGTCTACCCTAAAAAAAAGTTTTTTGCTTGGGGGTTGCAGGTTTTTTGCCAATGACGTCATAAGTGGAGGCCTTTTAGGCCACCTTGGCCCACTTAGCCTGGCCCTGGGTGCCAATCGTTAGGTGGTAGTATTTCGCTGAAGTTTTTACTGGAAACTAGGCTACAATCCGAGTCTTTTGATACTTTGGATGACCTGCTGGGATTTCAGGTTCAAAAGTTATGATCTAAACTAGTAAAAATATTTGACTAATTAGATAATTAATTAATTTGTTTATTTTAGATCATAACTTTTGACCCAGAGACGCTAGAAAGTTTCAAAGGCTCAAAAGACTCGGACTTGGGTCTAGTTTCTAATGAAAACTTCAGCGAAACACTTTGGCCTAGCGGTTGGGCCCTAGGCCAGGCAACATGAGCCAAAATGACCCCAAAACTACATAACAAAAAATCCGCCCCCCCAACCAAAAAATTTTTTTTCGAGTGCAATCTAGAAGAGTGGCCGCTCCATTTGAGTCGTTGAACAGCTCTCTAGCGCAATTGGCGGAGGAGCTATGGTGTTGGTAAGGCAACCGAAAACTGCTTGTTTTTTAGGCCGAAATCGAAGTATGAATATATCGTAGGCTGACTCTCAAAGTGTTAAAATATGCAGTGTCAGAAAGTGAACAGAAAAGCATATCCCAGATTTTTGTTTCTCTGAAAAAAGCAGCAATAACAGAATTGTTTTGCATATATAAGTGAGCTTTTGTTATTTGCATGGTTGTTTAATGCGACTTCACCATTGCCTTTTCAGATATTTTACAGCTTGTCTTGTGAGATCAAGCCCAATTTATGCATCTTGGATATTTTTCAAACAAGACAGTTTATGAAGATTTCTAATGAAACTGTTTTATTGTTGTGGTTGCTGTTATTCATTTCTTTCAACTGTGCATAGTCTTGGCGATTATAGTTGTTTCAGTGTTCATATGCTGCATTATTGTCTGTTTGTTACAACGTTGTTTTTCACGTATGATTGGTTTCATTTAGCTTGACTTGAAGTATCCATGCCCAGAAATTAAACCCAGATGTAGAATAGGGCTACTGATAAAGGTCTTGGGTGATCACCAGTGTAGCGGCCATAACAGGATTGCCCCTTGATCATGGCAGGAAAATCCCCTTTTGTTTTTTGTAGGTTATATTTTCAACAAAATATTCCATTTTTACAAAAGCTCTTAATCACACTGGAAGCACAAGAACACTGGTTAGGCCCAATCAATAATAATGACACCATGATGAATAATTTGACCTGCAGCACATAGAAGAAGTCACAACTTCAACATCAAAGAAGTCCCTATAAAAATGTTGTGATTTCCCAAGGGTTTGAAAAGGTAACTCATAATGAGCAATTGATGTAAACCAAAATTGAGATGGTTTAAATGCCATCCTCTTTTGACAAATGAAGCCACACAACTACTTTTTTCTGAGTCTCCAAAAACTTTGGAAAGCAAACAGTATGTTTAAAGAAGACAAGGAGAGGCATTTGTTTAAAGAATCTTGTTTCAAAAAACTAAGAGATAGCCATAGCTTTGCTTACAAAAACATTTCAAAAAACCTGTTTTAGGTTTGATTGTTTCTGCACAAATGATTATTCATACTTCATCACACAAATTGTTTTAAATGAAAAGCTGTTTCAGACACAGGTTTTTGTACGTAATGGCTATGACTTTTTTCTAATTATATTACAGTAAAAAATAACATCGTAATTATAATCAGCATGTTGTAAAATGGTGGAATTGACACAATGCCAACCCCTCACCAAGCAGCTGTACAAACAATATTTACAATCTGAATGTATTTAAAAGCTTCCCGCTGATGCTACTGTCCACTCTGCTTTCAAATGCAATGAAGTTTGCTCGCTTACATGCGCCATGCACATAGTCCTAAATTGTGTTGGCCTTAGTGCCCTCTGATTACATGTGCCATCAGCAATATTCAAACTTAGTTTTCCTTGTATCAGTAACTGGCACATCACGCTATGCCACCATTGCGATACGTGACCAGCAACTGCATGAGGCTACTACTTTTATACACACATAACTGTTGCATCACAAGGCCAGATACTGGGCCACTGTGACTCAGCAAGGAAATTTGTACAGTCTGTCTTGTGATTTGTTTGAAATTCTTTGCATATAATATGATTTCACTTGACTTGCAGCCGATTAATTTCCCGTGAGCATGTACAATTTACCAGGAAGATCCTTGCCGATTTTCACACTTTTTCCAGCCCTGTTGTCATTAGAGCTTTGTTGATTTGAATCATCTTTTTGTATGAGGTCTATGGTTTGATATCAAAAGTTTTGAAAGAATTTGAATCACATTTTCACATTTTTGGATTGAATATATACTTAACGAAATGTCATGTCGTTCAGCTGCGGCATGAACTAAAATGCAATTCTCACCCCAAACCTTTTTTCAGATAAAGTGAATCATGAACCAATAAACAGCAAAGTATAATGAATCTATCATGTTTGGTTTGTACTTGTCAGCAGGATGATTCAATGATAGTTGGTCATAAGCAAGTTGTATACAGAAATATTTTCTTAATATTTTCATTTTCAATAAAGTGATTTATTGCAGCTTACAGATGTGTTTGTTAAAGGTGAAATTATCTTAGTTATATGTTTCAAAAACAGTTGCTTCAGGCTTGAATTTTCAGTTGTTGGAACAACTCTAATAATAACATGAAGGTGAGTTGTGTGCACTGTTACCAATATGGAGCTTTTACTGAACATATCGTGTGCAAATCTTTTGTGCTTTTAGCCAAACTTGTTTTTTTGCCAAAATTTTGTTTTTTGGCGATAACTTTTGAACCAAAAATGCTAGAAAGCCAATCAAAGGCTCTGAAGCAGTGGCTCCCAACCATAGAGAAATTCCTCCCCAGGGAGGAATTTCATGAGTTCAGGGGAGGAATTTTCACTTTATAGTTAAGTTATCTATTCACTGTAAGTGTTGTATTTATTTTTAAGTTGACATTGACTCTTTCAAATAGTTTTATCACTATGTGTCACATGTTTTTGTTGACAAACTTTAGTGCCATTATTTGACATCAAATAGTGTTTGTCCCGCTTATATATCAAGTTATTGTCGTCAATAAAGACCATTGTTCCAATTATGGTTAATACTAGCCTACGAACCCAAACATGGGAGGAACAAAAAGTTCCAAAATGAAAAAAGGGAGGGATGCACCAAAAAAGGTTGAGCAACACTGCTCTAAAGACTTGTATTATAGCCTAGTTTCCACTTACAACTTGAGTCAAAAATTGGCTCTTGCAGTTGAAGCCAGGGCCCGATGACCCTACCCCACTTCTGATGACACTCAACAAAAATTTCAAAATCCAGAACTTCCAATTTAAAAAAAATCCAAACAAGAAGACTTGCTGCATGTTTTGACTGTTTGAGCATTCTTCTAACTCAATCGGCGGGTGAGTTATGGAGTGATTCAAGAAACATGGTTCACGCAGGATAAAAAGCGAAATTGACTGGCATCGAAGGTGTTAAGATGTCCTGTTTCAACAAAAGTCCTTTTGGTTGCATGATGTGAAAACTGAAGAGGTGGTGCTCAGGAAATAGTACAGTAGACCCTGCCTGAAACCCTTCATGGACCACAGGAACCATGTTTCATGTAGACAGCATGTGTTTTGGAAAAGAATTGCCTGCTAAAGCATTTTCTGAAAAGTGTAGGATGTAGTAATTGAACAAAGCATTCTGTACATTGCTGTTTATTTAACTTTAATTTTTGTGACACCAGTTATAAAATCTGCCTCTTATTAAATTGAAAAATGGTTGGTACAGAGGTTAATTTATGAAGCAGGGTCTGCTGTATTGTGTTATGGCATAATTTAAAGTGCATCTATATTTGCCTCAAGGACTACTGTCAAATGTCAAAAGCAGATGCAATGCAAAACAGGAATTGCTTAATCTCTTTTGTTGCATACAGCCATGGTATGAACTATGAAGCTTTGCGTGGTTGCTGCTTGGGCCATCCAATCGCAACAAATTTTGCTGAAAAAACTGCTTTACAGAGTGCTAATTTTTAAAAGATTACCTGGTGTCAGAGTTTAAAAATATTGAGCCACTTAGAGTTAGAGTCTAAAAATTTTAGAAATTCGTTTCTGGAACTGGATAAAAAAATTCTGATTTTGAAGCCCACATGCATGAAATTACAAAGAAAGGCCATACAACTCATGCTATTAACTTTGTGATGATTTCATTCAACTGATCACTTTTCATTTGTTTTCAGTCGATTTCTGAAAACAAGCTGAAGGCCTTCAGTATAGGTCGAATGAATGTCACTCGAAATGTACTAAGTAAACGTGATAAAGAAGATATGAAAAAGAAAGAGGAAGATAAAAAAACTGAAGAAGTTTATAAGGAGTTTGTTGCTTCTTTTGAGGGAAACAAATCAGCTGTGAAAACATTTGTGCGTGGAGATGTGATCAATGCTGATCCTGGATGTAAGTCCCTGTAATTTTTACTGCATTATTACTTCTATTATAATACGTTTATTGAAAAAATTTCTGTATTTAACATTAGCTTTTGTAGCTACCTTTTACTGAAATTTTTAACTATTCTGCAGTATTGTGCATGTTATTATAAATCAGTTTGGATGAAAATGTGGCCTGTGCGGCATCATCACATTTTTCTGATGTTTTTCAATGAATAACAAGAAGCAAATTGCTCCCTGCAAAACAGATACATAGTTACCTCGTTTCATTGTAGAAATTGCAGCTGTAATTAATACTGTGGGCTGCTAAGAGGATAGGGGCACAAATACAGGAACTGTTAAGTCAGCATGCCAGGTCCCTTTAACATCTATGACAGTCTCGCATTTGAGAACAGCATGGTATGCTTAGAATTTCAAGGTAGCCCATTGTATCGCAGAGCAGCTCGCCTAATTCTAGAAAGAAACACAACGCATACACCAGGAGCAACTCCAGGTCAACAGCGTCACTTGGGATCATCACACAATTTATACCGACTGAATACAACCATTCAAGGCTTGCGTCACTTAAATATCCATTTGCTCTCATTTCAGCTGACACTTGGACTGTGACATTAATGACATAACAATGAATGAGAAATTAATCATGAAAACTTGTCCATTGTTGCGTAACATATGTCACAGACCAATGATAATACCAGTTTGTCTTCTGCATGCTGGGCTTATTCATATTAGCCCGAGTTACTGGACAATTTATCATTTGTTTAAAATTATTCTTGAATGGGAACTGTTCATAGATTCAATTCAAATCCAACATTCAATGCAAAAATGTTGGATTCAAATCCAACATTCAATGCAAAACCATTTCTTCAAAAAACATTCAATCAGATATGAATTATACTTTAAAAAACACTTAATTGTAGAGGGCAGCTCAAGCTCTAACAGATGAGTCAAAGTAAAGCTTGAGCGGATGAAGTCGAGAGTACACTTAACTACAAACGATATTTTTTATTGAAGTCAACTGCAACAAGAATGCAGAAGGCCAGGCATGTAACAAAAATATATGAACAGTGACAATGAGCTCGAGCTTAACAACTTNAATAAGTGAAGTGGGTAGCACAAATATACAAAGAAAGTTCACGTTCTACAACAGGGGTCGGCAACCAGTGGTATGCTTGGCATGCCAAGCAATTTCTGTTGGCACGCAGAAGCTCCAAGTTTTACGTGTCAATTTTGTTATGATTCACAAGAAGTATTATTGACCTTGACTTGTGCAAAACGGATGTATTTGGCATACTGAATGATTTAGGACCTTAAATTGGCACACATTTACCAAAACGTTGCCAGCCCTTGTTCTCAGGTGAAGCCTGAGTTGCCACTGGCATACACTTTGCACAGCTCCTCATAGTGTGGGATGTGGCTATGGAACACCAAACTCCCATTGCAGAACAATGAGATGGTTGTGCTACAGTTGCAATAAATTTTCAATAAAAGCAGCTGGGCTTGGTGACGGTACTGAAAAATTTATAGTGATGTGAAAAGAATAAAGTGAAATGGCAGTTACCTTGCTGCCAAGTGCTTTGACCTTTTTTCATCTTTATAGTTAGTGGGCGTGGACCAATGCTGCATTTACTTCACGAGTTTCTTGCTGACATTTCATCTTGTTCTTGTTGCATAACTGTACTATTTTTGTTCATGTCACCCAGCCCAGCTGCTTCTACTGAAAATTTATCACTGCTGTTATGTAACAGTCCCACTGATTCAATATGACTGTCATTCGGTGCTTTAATTTGAGCTAAACTAGCCTAGCCTTGTTGAGTCCACCCATTCAAAACTAGCATCGTGTGGTTTGTTGCCAATCCCCTTTTGGTTCTGCCACTGTAAGAGGATGGAATATTTTTCAGCAAGCAACTATTGTAAAAATCTTTTTTCCCTGTTGAGCATTGCAGGCAGTGGTCCTAGCAGGTCTCGAAATACCCCACAGTTTTCACTCATTCAGCAAATTCAGGTTGTTGTACTGGCTCCTCACCAAGACTTGACCAAGTAAGGTCGGAGATGTAATCACATGTCTAAATATTGTGTAACTAAATCAAGATAATTTTAAATGTTCTTGTGTACGGGTCATTCCATGTCAACCGTCCCAGCCAGTCAACCAACCATCTCAGATGTTCCTCAAATTTAATAAGCCGCTAGAACTTTCATGATGATTCCAACAGACTAATTTTTCAAAAAATTGGTTTAAGGTTTCGCAAATTATGGACCATACAAAATGACTACTTTTTGTGGTCAGTGAAGTGTAAAGACTAACAAGAAAATCATCAATTAACTTTAAAACTAAATCCTTCTTACTATAACCATTTAATTGTTCACTGTATATATTTAACAAATCAGCCTTTCAGACTCNTCTACGACTCAGTGGGTTTTCGATTTGTTTGATCCAATTCCTAAATAATCAAGTTTGGAATTTTGATCTAATGCAACATTAAATAACTGCATGTCCTTAAAAAAGCGAACTAGTTGCATCAGTTACTGCAACCGAAGTACTGGCATTGGTATATGAAATGAAACACCTCAACTGATTTGTCAATACTCAGTAGTTTCATCTTAACAGTTTAAGATTGTCATGCAGAAAGCAAAGTTTTTCTGCATTTCACCAATTAGGCTGCAGTAAGTTAGCCGGTCATCTACAACCTAGCCTAAACAAATTTTTATATGAAGCAGCACCAGGCTATAACCGATTACCGCCCGTCCACCAGAAGTAAATTCCATAAGAACAGGTCGCCATGACAATGGCCAACGTGCACATGTGCGAATTACGCACCCCGTGATTGTGCAATAATGCCACGGTAGTTCTGATCCAATCATAAACACTGCGCTGTTAGCTTGGGTAAGTTGCAGACACTGCTTTTGCTGGTCGTGTTTAACAAACGGACAACAGCAATTGTCATCCAACAATGAATACTGACTACAGCGCTGCTATCGGACCAATCGCCAAATCATCACTTCAACGTATTTGTGAAATGTTGAGTAGCGCTTCCTTAACTTGTGTGCCATGTCCACAAACCAGCGCGTTGCAACAGCTTGGATCATGAGATCACAATTATTATTATCATACCTCGTGGAAAATGTCGATTAATTTAACCCACGAACACGATATTTTAGCTTGCGTGCAGTATAAACCAGCGCGCTTATAGCCTGCCCATATACATCAAGTTAAGAAAAGTAGTCTAATCCTTTTAAGATATTACGTGCAACTGCTTCACAGCGACAGCTGTCGTCACTAATGTGTAGCGATTGCGTTTATATTCATATTCATAACGCCACAAATGTTGCTTAACATAACACAATTCATGTGTCATGCAAGCTTTTTTTAAATTAATCTGCGCTAAACTAGGCATCGATTGGACTTCTGCACCTTTAGTTACAGTCAAACTTTTCGTGCTGCGAAAACTTCCGGAAGTACAACGGGAGTTTATTCGTACACAACACTTGCACGCGGTAGCGCGGTCTAGATCAGGGATCTCCAAACTTTCTTGTCCGAGGGCCAAATTAGCTATCGCACAACAGTTGAGGCCGGACATCTTACGTAATGTGATTGTTTTGGGATAGGTTTCATTCTACCAAATCAAACAATGTTTCGCAAAAATATTATTCTTTCAATATTGATAAAATGGCCTCGCGGGCAGGATGAAATGGCTTCGGGTCCAGATTTGGCCCGCGGGCCGTAGTTTGGAGACCCCTGATCTAAACAATCAGCTTCAAGCATTGCGAAACTTCCTGATATGCTTTTTGTTTCGGCTGCGAAGGCCGACGCATGCCCCATGGTTAAACTTTATGAAACCGCACCTGCTAGCGTTGCTGTAAGATAACTGGTGACTTGCATCGTTGTGCTTTCTTTCGCAAGTTGTGGATGCGTGAGGAATATAACAGCGTTTTGTCAACACCTACTGAGGCCGATAAAATCGGCCGTTTTCGCCGATACCGATATATCGGTAAAACCCAAATTTTTCTTCAGAATTTCTCGTTTAAAAATTTTTTTTACATTTTTAGTGATGAGTTTGTGCAGATTGTTTTGCTTAAGAATCAAAGAAATTTGGTTACAAAACGTTTTGGCTGGAAAATTTGAATATAAATGCAAGGATTAGCAGGAAAAGTTACGTTAGGACAATTATTATCAAAATTAATGTGTTGACTGTTTTGGTAAGTATCTTAAATATATGCTAAAACTGTTGGTATTGACATGCATGGACTGTCAGGATTGAGTTATGATTTGTTGCCCATGTTGTTTCCTCATAGCTAAAGGCGGCTTCACACAGAATCCGGTTACGGCTTACGATCCGTCTTACGGCCAATGGCAGTCTTCACACAGGCTCCGTTGGCCGTATCCGGGTGAATTTTCTCGGTTTCTACCGGCTTCCGACTTAAAACCAGTTTAAGTAAGCGGGACAGCCGGTGTTGTCGGTGATGGTGTTCGTGGTGCATGTGGGAAAACTGACGTTGGCCATAAGTCGGATCGTAAGCCGTAATCGGATTCTGTGTGAAACCGCCTTTAGTGTTTCGGACTTACTTGTTATTGAAGCTCTGACAATTTTCTGCTTTGCTTCATCTTCCTTGTTTATGAGTCAACTTTTTCCTGCTTTGTAGTGGAAGTTAGTGTAGCGTATTTTTATAGTAGTTACCTGCTCATAGCTTTTGGCCTATTGCTATAACCCATCAGATATGCCCTGCAACAAGTTAACCCGAATACAACTTTTTGTACACAGGAAGTTGATTACTTCCTACTTATCCCATATTGTAGTTGTAGTTCATTTTCTGGATGGGTTTCCTTTTTCTTCTGCATATATCCAGTTGTATATATTTCATGGGTAGAAATCATATTTCATGTACTTTGCAGAGAGCTAACAATGCCTACTCTGTAAGTTAAACATGTGGGCTGTATTGACTGGTTTGTATCATAAAATGACATGTGTTTTGAAGGTGGTTTCACACAAAATCCGGTTACGGATTACGATCCGGCTTATGGCCAACGGCAGTCTTCCCATATGCAGCAAGAACACCATCACCGACAACACCGGCAATCCGGCTTAAAACAATTTCAAGCCGGAAGCCGGTCGAAACCGAGAAAATTCACCCGGATACGGCCAACTGAGCTTGTGTGAAGAGTGCCGTTGGCCATAAACCGGATCGTAAGCCGTAGCCGGATTCTGTGTGAACCCGCCTTAAAACTCGAGCAATTGTGACAAAAATATTGTGGATGAAGCACAGACGCTGAAAACGTAGTTTGTTACATATTTTATCATCGCGAATGGTTTGCCTTAGTGTGTTCTCTGCTGCGGTTGTTGAACTGCTGTTTCATCTCCCGGCGTGATTCGCCAAGTTGTTTTTTATCACTGCTGCAGGTTTTTTATGGCGTTTTAGGGACCGGATTCGGGTCCCTAGAATTGAAAAATTGAAAATCGGGTCCCAAGAGTCAGAGAAAATTATCATCGGGTCCCTAAAATCAGAGAAAATCGGGTCCCTAGAATCAGAGAAATCGGGTCCCTGCAGATCCATACCGGGTACCTAAC
>JGI24159J19872_10007851_pt1 | contig 13979 bp, 8 predicted proteins | sample Ectturendosymbi4_FD_19872 | JGI IMG/M metagenome (IMG submission 19872) | reverse complement strand
ATGAAATAAAAGCAGAGTTTGGGTTTTATTCTCAAACAAGTGTTTGCATGCCACGTTTCTATACTTCTACCAGTGAAAGTGCTTGGGAATATTCCACTTTTTTCATAACACTCAACTTCCTGCTCTTCATATATATGGTGGTCATCTATGTACTTTTATACAAGAAAGCCACCGGCGCAGATATTTCCACATCTGCCAGAAATGATGAAAATCAAGAAATGCAAAAAAGAATTTCAAGACTTCTGCTGACTGACTTTTTCTGTTGGATTCCAGTTTGCATTATGGCATACTTGAGTGTTGCAGGGGTGTCTTTACCTCTTGATGCTTACATTGTAAGCGCTGGATTTCTTCTTCCAATAAACAGTGCAATGAATCCGTTGCTTTACTCTCCGTTCGTTGGTCAGTGCATGTCACGTGCACGAAAATGTGTCACGGACATCATGCTTGTTATTTGCCAACGTCATGTTGATGACACCAAAAAGGTTGATGGCAAAGGGGATCAGATCAGAGGAAAACCCATTCCAGCTGTTAGTGGGTGCCCAGTCGAACTGAGAGAAATCAATACCAACTGTTAAAAAATTTGTACATTTTTTTCAATGACAAAGAGCGGACTTACTACCCATGCTCAGCTGACTTTGCAGACATCGAGCTTTGTTGATTATTTTGCAGTTTTGAGAAATGAAATTGTTCTTAACAAACTTAAAAAGACATATGTGAATTCACGAATTTGTGGACTTTATCGATCGAACACTGCTTCACATGTTTGATTCTTCAGTTTTCATGCTTAGATGCATCACCAACAACTGCCAGTACCAAGGAAACAAGAAAGAGAGATTTCCGCAGACGTTTGCGTCAAGTGCTTAACTGTAAATGCTGCCATTTGAAAGTTTATGAACTGAATTGTCATGGCCCAACAAATCGTATAGCAATACAGCCCTGTTGCACCTATGGACTGATGTCTTTCTTGTAGGACCAGCAAAAGTTTGAATCTGTTGCCACGAACTATCGACAGTTATTTTTTTGCAGGTAATGCATGGCTTGAATGGCCATGAGCAACTGTGGACTTTCTGCACAGAAACGCCAGGCTGTTGGCTTGTCTCTGTCTCGGTGGCAATCGCCTTACCGAGAAGGCTTCGAACTGTTCAATGCTTATATGTGCATGCCGCTGCTTGCTTTGCTGAAACCTATACGACATATACGATTGCGTGGGAGTGTTAATGACGGGCAGCAACGGTGAACCAAACCGACATGACATATTGATCCTGCGGCCCGGCCCGTGGCCAGGATTTCGCAGCAGGTGGGGCCAAAAACCAAAAAGTGGACCACAATTTTTAAATACAATATTGGATGTATGCAGCAATCGGGAATCCAAACATGAAACGGGGGGCACAGATTTCAAATGGGGGGCCGGGCACCACTGACCCCCCGCAGGCATAACATTGTAATGATTACACCACAATCATAAAATGTCTATAAGCTACCACAAAAACGAATTAGCCAGAAGCCACCAATCCGTTGGCAGATGGTTTATTTTTTACGTGCTTTGTAGTGCGAATATTTTGACGAAACTAGTTAGCTATCAACAGCCTACTTGTCTGTCTGTCAAGGTGGAATTAGTGGTTGGAATCATTTTGCTTTCATGTGAATTGTATTCACTTTCGTGGAGCTGTTTGTAGCGGTTTTCGTTTATGTGGGCTCGACATAATTGTGTACGGAAAAATGTGTTTCGCTTTACATGTGCAGTATTGTGGAAGTTGCAAGGGTAGCACAGATCATTCGAGAAAATCCTCTGATGTTTGTTATGCAAAAGTAGCAATCAGTAACTTGATCACTCTGCTCACGCCATACCATGTGTGACGTTCGCAGAATTGTGGCATGTCTTTGTTTGCGTACTGCCCTTAGCGACGTTTCCGCTTGCTTGGGCCTCGAGTAATTCCCGAGCCGCGTTTTTGACTTTTGCTTCGTTACGCATTCCTTTGCCGACGAGTTGCGTTGTTCCTTTAGTAATGGAAAAAAACGAGGCAGCGTTTCTATTCTGAGCATGGCGAGGACCGAGAAGGTTGGTCCATTAGTGAAAGACAAAAAGTCTTTGATTCTTGCAGCACAAGGCTGCCATAGCATAAGGCTATTTGTGATACGGGACACAAGGTCCTCGCAGCATAAGGCTGGTTCTCATAATTTTCGTTTCTCACGTTTTGTTGACACGTTTTGTGGACTCTTCAAATGAAAGCAACGCGCATTAACGAGTTTTGAGGTTGTTCTCTTGATGTGTACCTGATTGTCAGTCAGGAAGCTACACCATGGGAACAGCAAAAGACATTTGCTTCCGTTTACCATCCAGCCAAAACAGAACTTGTTCTGCAACGGATGCAGCCAGGCCCGCAACCAGGTGGGGGCATTTGGGGCACTTGCCCCCTCCTGAGAATCTCAAAACATTGCATAGCAATTTTGACATTCGCAAAAACTTTCAAAGAATAAAGATGAAATTTTATATTCTATCATTTTAGAGAGACTTCTCTGAATTTGTCTTTGTTCTACTGGTTAATTATCTCCTTACAAGATTTATCTTGAGACAGGCCATCTGATCCAAAATTTCGTAAATGTTTGGTACTTAACCACAAATTTGCTGGAATTGTCAAAACTTGGGAGATAGTTTTAATATGTTGGTATTTCTATCCTTTTGTTCGTGTATCACTATTTTATGAGACAAGCCTCAATTTGACCTCATGAAACTTAATAATATTAGGGTACTGTTGAACGGTGCAAACTACTAAAACTTTCAGTGATGAGAGAAATCTTGACGTGTTGGTTGTTAAAGTTTGTGGCCACGTCAAACCGCTTGTTGTTCTACGACCTTTTGATTATTTTTGTTAGGGGCAAAACGGATCACCGTTATTAACGCAATACATTTCTTAAACGTTGCTTAGTTGCATTTTCGGTTCGAAACCTGACAGTTTTTAACTAATTTTAGCGTGAAGACTGTTTCACTGCCTGGGTTGGTACTAGTACCACAGCTTGGGTATAAGCGTTTGGTAAAGTGTCATATCAATGTTAGTCAAGCGTTGAACGCACCTCTCCAGTGGCGTACGCATAAAATTTTCAAGGGGGGGGGTCAGTGGCATATAGTGGTCATTTGTTTGTGGTGTGCACTGTTTGTGACTTCACAATTTGACGTCATATTCATGATTCCAAATGAACGTTTTGGTGAAGTTTGTTGACATATGCATATGTTTCTACACGCACTCCCTTATTCTATGTGTCATTTGCACTGAATGTGAATATCAGCGCTCCAAGTTAGGATATATAAACTTAACTCATCGCTGCGACACAGCAGTTCGTAACTTTCAAAAATATAGGCTGCGTGTTAAAACAGGGGAGTAAAACATACTCATCATTGCGTCAGAACAATTTACAACTGCGAAATGAGGCTGCGCTAATGTCTTGTCGCATACCAGCAGTGGAGCAAAGGAAGTGTGCGGCTGGACTGGTTGACGCACACCTCGGTTCGCAAGATCAAAACTTGCTGAATACACAAGAATTGAGAATGCGCATAAAGTACGCAAAAAAACTTTCGATTTTTTATGTATAGAATTTCAGCACATTTTTAGTTTCTTTTTCCCTGCTGAAATATTATGAAATACTTGAATGCTTCTATGTTAAAAACTGCTGTTTTTGAGCTCTTGCAAAAGTTCTATCATGCTACAGAATTCGGCCTATGTAGCCAATACAGTCAGCGCTGGCGCTGATCAGCCATAGCAGACAAATTGAAGACAATTGCTTAGGATAAAGTGAACTATCGCGGTACACAATCTTAAACATGGGGAGTGGACGAGAGGTCTGCAAGAAGTGGTGAGATGGTTTCTGGACGCAGACGATAACCCTGATTCCCACCAAAACATAATTACTACTTTTTGACTCATTCACAATGTTCTTTGAAATTTACATGCAAATTTATTCCGTGGTATTTGCATTAAGTCGACAAATTAACAAGCAAAAAGTGTGCGGAAATAATTAGTCTCCTTGGTGCAGGTAATAAGAAATACTTTAAGGAGGGGGTCAACACCAAACCCCTCGCGTACGCCCTTTCACTTACCTACTACACCAATTCGGCTCCAATTAACGCTTTACCAGACCCTAACGTTTGCAACCAGTGCAAGCCCTGAAAGCTCATAGCCTTAAACTTGCTTCTAAAAACTTTCACACAAATCGTGGATGCCAGAAAAAGCTGTTTTGCACCAAACAAATCTGATTTGTTATGCGCCAAAAACACAAGACAACCTGATATATTTTGCCCGAAATGATAGCACTCAAAGATCCCCTTTCCCTTGACATAGGCTATAGTAGGCTATCCCTCAAGTGTGGGATTTTCATTTGTGATAGAAATTCAAACACATGCTAGACGAATAGGGTTAGAACGTTAAAGTGCATACTATTTCTAAAATAATATTTTCCTTGAACTTCTCATTTTCGCAAAATTTTTGACATTGCTTGGATGTGTTTCTCAAGTTTCATCGAACTAAATATTTTTCATTGTGCTCTGGACAAAACCCGTCCCCAGATATAAAATCAAAGAGTATACAAATACTTCAGAAATGGAGTGTGTGTACCCTGTGCTTTTTGCTTCCCGCCATTTCTGAAAAAATGCAGTGCGTGTGCACGCTTTGATTTTGTTTCTTGCTTATCTTCTGAAGACGGGAGTTTGCACAGACTCTCGAAACGTCAACAATAAATACTGTGTTGTTATCATGTAAGTGGAGCAAAATTTGTAGCCAGCAGACTATGCCTGGTGACAGAAACAGCATACTATATTCACATTGTGTTAGCTTTACCTTGGGTTACTATAAGCTATTATTTAAGAATTTTTGCATTTTATGTTCGGTGTTTAATCGTTGCTTGGATTTGACAACCAAGCTCAAAGAAATTTGCAGTTAAATGTACAAGCGGCTGCCTATTTTAGTTCTTACTTCATAGCACATTTTTCAAAAAACGTTAAGAGCGGGATTTTGATGGGTTTTATTGTTTTTCATGTGGGCTTTTTGAAACAGGTAATTTTTTTTGGTTGGGTCCAATTGCATCAACACTGAAGACAATTATGAATGTTTAATTGATTTTTTGAGTTAAATTTCGAAACTGTTCAATTTCAACGTGCCTGATTTGGCTGATTTTATGATGCATCACAGGTTTCCCGTTTCGTCTTTTGTGCTAATACAGTCGCACACCTGTACTTGCAACATGTGTTTCGTTTCGAGCTTCGTTATCAATTGGCTGTTCAGGTGGATTGATCATAATCGCTCACACAGGCCCGTATCTGTTCTTTCTGCTTACTAATTGTACACATAACAGCCACATAATAAGAAAACGAAAATTTTCTTGCGTACTTTATGTGCATCCTCAATTTTAAGTTTCAAACTGTCAACCCTGGGTGTCCGCCATCCCAGCCGCATACCTTCTGATCAACTGCTATTCGACGAGACATTCGCGCAGCCTTGTATTTTTGCAGTTGTGAACTGCCCTGACGTAGCACTGAGTGTGTTCTACTCCCCTGTTTTAACGCGTTGCCGGATATTTTTGTAGTTATTGACTGCTCTGTCTTGGGATACCGCTGATAATTTATGTTTATTACAGTGACAAATTGTAGCCTACAACAACGAGTAAAGTGTGCGTGTAGAATCATAGGCACAGGGACGCCGGAAGATGGAGGCATGGCGGGGGCATTCATCCCTCTGTCCTTTCAAAAGAGGAGCAACGTGGCCGGAGGTGCCTTTTCATCATAGGTGTAGGAGCAGGCACATTTTTTGGGTTTGCGAAGGATTTTTGCCCGAATTTTCTCAAACTTCCCCAAAAAGTGTTTTGTGCAACTTTTTCCTACAAATTTTCTCCACAAAGATCATTACGACCTTTTTTGGTGTGACCTCCAAAAAAGGTCTTCATGTGTTTTTCTGCAAACCTTTGGCGCAGTTTTTTTGAAGTCAGGCAACGTCGGGCACCATTTTACGCGAATTATCAAGGATGTTGCCAAGATTTTCAGCAAATCAAAACTTTTGGGTGCGCGCTTGCACCCCCAGCCCCTCCCCAACTACAACACCAATGCTTTTCATAACAGCATCATAGGTAATTCCGTGGTTTATCAAGATCGACTTGAAACACGGTCATTGCAGCTTTTCGAGCATTTTCTATAATTTCTGTTATTATTTTTGAGGTGAACATCGTTAATGAACAGAAACAACCATAATAGGTAACGTTTTTTTTGTTTTTTACAAATTTCCATTGCACTCAACTGTTAACTGTTTTACTGCTCCCTCTGCCCTACCGCTGCTCCAGAGTTGTTCAATATGCATGTTGTGTCAATAAATAAACTTCGCCAAAACGTTGGTTGCAAACTTGAATATGACGTCATATTGTGACGTTACACACAGCGTATATCCAGTAACAATGACCACCATACGCCACTGCTCAATACTAGAACTTGATAGGGGGCATCCAATCAAGCAGTCGCCCCGGCATCACCAGACCTCTGCACGCCACTGCATCCATACCAGTCTAATGTATCTGGCAACTTGTCCACTCGCAATATCGTCTGCGGAAATTATCTCACAGCAAATATATTCAACTGAACTTTCGAAATTCTAGATCAGTGTGGTCCAACTACAAGCCCGCGGGCCGCATATGGCCCGCCACAGCGTTTTGAGCAGCCCATGAAAGCATTTAGGAAAATCTTCAAATCTGCAATTTATTGAAAACCGTGTGAGGTTACATTTGTCTCACTGAGTTTCTTACGCTGGATAAAGTGCGTTTGCACAAGAAAATGCCTTTCTACGTGCCATTTTGTTTTATTTATTTTACATTCAAATAAGAAGGGACGGCCCGCCGCTAACCATCCGCTGGGGAACCTGTCTGGATAACCTCTGTGTTTTTTCGCTGTCCCAGCGTTCGTTGTCTTGACGAGTACATCTGGCGCAATGAAATCAGCACCGCCGAATAAATCTGTCTATCTATCTATCCGCTAAACGCGGCCTTCTCAACGTGGCCCTCGAGCCAAATTAATTGCCCAACCACATAACATCTTTTTATAAAAATGCACAGTACTAACTGTGTCAGAGATTGTAGAGATTGAGCTTCTGGAAGCTAGTAAGCAATAACAGATTTCGCAAACTGAAATATTTCGCACTAAAAATGCACTCGATGTTTGGAACACATACGTGTGTGAGAGTACATTTTCTACAATGAAGCGATTCAAATCTAAAAACAGAAATCAAATGGCAGACGAAACACTGGAAGAGAGTTTCCGACTTGCACCACCAACACTGGTATTAATAAAGAAATGATAGTGTCAGAGAAGCGTCGACCACATACATCATACTGACAGAGATTTGTAATGAATTTGCTAGCTATTTGCTATTGTGTAATTATTTCAATGGCGTACTCCCTTATCTTCTTTTTTTAGTTATAAATCTTGTGAATCTGTTGTTTCATACATCATTTTGTTGGAAGCGGCCCCAAAAGTTGTCACTTTTTTGTAAAATGGCTCGTAGGTAAAAAGTAGCTGGACCACACTGATCTAGATAATGGATTTGATGAATTTGCTAAAACAAGACGAAAGTTAGACAGGTTTACTAGTAGCCCATACGTCTGCCACACTAAAGCAATGACTGCACTAGTTGTGTACGGAGCCAAGCTTTTGTATTAGGTTACTAATATTTACCTCTGTCTTGACTGTTCGGTCTGCAACCTAATTAAAACCGAAAAGTTCTCATTTTTGGAAATGTTGCGAAGATAACTTTATCTGTGACCGTTTGCAAAAAAGTTGTACCACGGTTGAATAAGCATGATGACGTCATCGAATGAAATTTCGTGACACTTGTCCCCTCCCCCGAACTGAAGAGCTGGTTAGGCCTCTGGTTGCAGCAAATATGTGGGGCCCATTTTTTATTTTGGTCGCCTACTTGGCATGAAAAACAGTGCTCGTATGCATTTCTTATTCTGCTGTGCAGTTTTACGCGGTGAGCAAGTGGAGTATACTCGCCGCAGACATAATAAAGTGTTGTCAGGGTGATTGACACAGCCATGCTTGGGGGTTGAAAGCATAATTGTAACAAGTTGTCTAAAATCGGTAATTTCAATGGTTAAAATAGCAAATCTGTGCACAAAATGCTACTAAAATTGAACACTTTAAATATAACTAAAATTAAACACTTTCTCTAAAATTTCTAACTGCTGCGAATTTCACTTAAACACGGTAGCTAAAAGTACCTTGCTAAGTCAAAAACACTACTGACGCTAGTACTATTTAAACAAAACTTTTTATCCGCCCAATCAACACAGTCGTTGTATCCATTGCATACCCACGATTATTACATGCATCCCTTCTCCTCCCTGCACAACCATCATCAGATTTGTAACAATCACATTCGAACGGTCGGTACGAAGGACAGTCGCACATTTCCTCGTCACTGTTGTCATCACAATCATAGGCACCATCGCATATAGACGATGATGATACATCGCATGTTGGTGATGGTTTGAAATCTGAGAAAATGACTTTTATCAAAGTATTGACAAAAAGCATATAAAAATGAGTCAAGTAAAAATGTTGGTGGAAATGATATGCAAAAGGGCAAAAAATTCCAAGAATAATTGATTTCCACCCAGTGGCGTGGAGAGGTGGGTCGAATGGGGCAACGGCCCTGGGCTTCCAAGGCAGGGGGACATCCAAGGACTGAAGCTACAAAAATTAAAATTCTTTAACTAAATGCTTTTTCGTATTGTAAGGCTATTTAACACATGCTGCATGGATTTTATTTTTTAAAACTTGTTATTTTTGTCAACGCTAATATTTTGCGTATTCAAATGCCACTAATTCTCACATTCTTCAATACCAGGGACCTATACTTTAGGTCATAGGTTCCCAAACTCTTTCGAAGCTGGCACCCCTTTCATAAATATAAAGTGACATTCGCACCCTCGTTTCAAAAAAGAGTGTAGAAATCACAAAAACAGTCCGATTTTGCAGTATTTTCATTTTTTAATTTACTACTCATGATATACAGGCATATCAATACTGACAACAGAAGAGAAAACACTCAGTCATAGGATTACTGTTTAAATTTTCATGCCTAACTGCCAGTGGCGTGCAGAGGGGGGGCGAACGGGGCGGCGGCCCCGGTCAACCGAGTCAGGGGCATCCAAAGAGTGAAATTACAAAAATTAAAATGCTGTGACTATGTGATTTTAACTATTGTAAAGCTACCAACACATGCTACATGGATGTAATTTTTCGAAACTTGTTTTTCTGTCAACACTAGTTTTTACGCTTTCAAATTCGAATGATTCTCACATTCTTAAATGCCAGGGGGGATCTGTACTGTATATGTGCGGCGCACACCCAATCAAACTGAGAATGACGTGCTTTTTCCAGATCGTGGGATCAAGGGAAATTCACAAAAAAGGATTGAAAAATAATCATAGACATTCAATTGCTTTATGAGACAAATTTCCAAATCGTCCTATTTCAACATGCTTGATTTAGTTGACTTTGTGATGCATCACAAATTTCCCGTTTCATTATCTGAGGTGGTAAACCTGGGTGTGCACTGGTGCAGCAGCACACCTGTGTTTACAATATGTGCATCAATTCCAGCTTCGTTGTCATGCGGTTCAGGCAGATTGATCATACTGACTCACACAAGCCCGTATGTGTTGTGTACCCCCAATTATTTGTACATATAAGATTAACATAAGAGAAATAAAAGTTTTCTTACGTACTTCATGCGCATTGTCAATTCTTGTGTAGTTTAGCAAGTTTCAAACTGTAAACCAGCGCCTCAAACACGCGGCCCGCGGACCACATGTGGCCGGCGAGGGCATTTTGTGCGGCCCGCAATGCTTTTTGGGAACTTTCGTATAATTAGCATTTAACGTGTTTATTCACCGGTGTTTGAAAGAGCTCGGCCAGCGAGTGAACAAGTTCCTTTTAAAAGAACGTGCAGACTGCTAGAAATTATTTGCCTATAACCCACGATACCTTTCCTAGGAAATAAGATGTAAAAGCTGTCTCTAGTAAGCAGAGACCGATTTGCTAAAAAACTTTGGGGGGCAAACCTTATTGTTTGCGTTTCGATTACGTCACCATGTTCACCCAGCCGTAGTACGACCTTGTGGCCAAATTGGGGCGCATTATGAAATTGACACCTGGCTACGCCCATCGTATAGCAACTAGTAGTGTGTACAAGTATACAACGGTGCTATATCTAGCACTTAGCACTGCATTTAATATGAAAAACACATTAATTCTGAGAGCTTAAATAGACACAATTATGCTCAAAAATTGTGATAATCAATTCAAATTTGGTCAGTTTCAATAGATAAAATATGCAGCTACTAATAATTACCATATAGATCAAATCAAAAACAAAGCAACAAAGCGCAAGATATTTTGGTAAATACTAGCAGTGGAACCAGGCACATAGCAAGAAATTTTATTAGGGGTGGGGAAAACAACAACCGAGTTTCAACATTTAAATATTTCTTATGCTCCTTGTTTTTAAAGCATCATCCATGAAACATGCATGTTTCTGGCGTTTTCTCCTGAACAACTGTGTTCAGATTTAAGCAGACAAATAGAAAGTTTGATTTCATTGAAATGACAAGTTTTAAAAGTTTTGATATTAAAGTTCCAAGCTTCTACTTTGGATCAATGCCACCATTTGCTCATAAATCTTTCCTGCAAAGCACTTGTAAACCTCTCAATGCCCAATATTGCTGACTTCATTGAAAAGTAAAATGGAATTAAACTGTAAACGCAATAGTAAACCCATTATTACAAAACTTATTGACCGCGCTCAGTTGCAGGAAAAGATAGTTTAGCACTGCACGTAATTAAATTTGTACAAGTCAAGGGCTTCTTGAAAATACAATAACTTCTCTGCAGAATTTGAAACCCTAATGGGAAAAAATTCAAAGTTAGTTTCATTTTAGTCACATGCGCTTTGCCAACAAGACGGATTGCAAGCTCAAGGATGGGTATTAGCGAAGGATGAGGCAGTCGTCTCGGGCCCTTCTTTTTCAGAGATACCTTGCCCCCCTTGAGAGCTTTGCACCATTGTTTAGTTAAAAATGTTATGTACCACTCTAGAGCCACATTTGAAGAAACTCTGAAGCAAGCCATATGTTTTTCAAAATAAAGCAAAAATTATGGGAAAATGTGCCATAGGAGGCAGTTTTCAATTGTGTAGCTGCAAAACTTTACAAAATTTTGTTTCTTTTGTATGCATTTTATGCTCTTGAATATAGAAATTGAATGTGAAACAAATTTAGCTCTTTTATCCACGTAATCCCACATCTACCTTTCGCAACGGCGATGTTTTGGGGCCCTTTCTGAGAGCTTGCCCCTGAATTTTGATATGCACCCCTGTGCAAGTTATTTCAGTATCTGTAAGTAATGGCAGTGTCAATTCGCTCAGCCCTTGCAAAATGAAAATCATCTTGCTACTTATAGTAGCTTTTGCTACTGACTCTTCTCCTTGCAGATAAATGATTTCAAATAATTCACTGTAGGATAGGGTGGCAAATAACATCAAATGAAAGTTGAAACATTGAGCTTATGAACAGCAGGTCGGAGTGTAATATCTTGAAAATATTGATTTTTACTCGCCGGCAAGGTAAAGGGAAATAATTAATGAAAACGTTGAGGCTCCACATAACTGTGATTGAATCGTCACAATACATGTCATCACAAATCAATATCTAGAATGAATGCTATTGCTGCTAAACAGTTGCTATGGCGCAATGAAGAAGACTTTGAAACTGAATCGCTTCTTAGTCAAAGTTTGAGATTCAAGACACATAAAATTTATATCGCCGTCATATTCACGCATGTAATTTAAAAACTGCTCAAAAACAAAAATCTATGATATTGATTTAAGGCTACGCTGACACTGGAAACAAGGATAGGTTATATTTGTAACATCCACGATTATTAGAGAGGAATTTGCGATGGTCTTCAAATGAAGCTTACATAACCATTAGGTGGGATACAGCAAGCTGGTGCGCCAAAAACAGCTGCCAAAAGCGTTACTCCAATTGTTTTTACTTGCGGTCATTGATGATTACAAAAGGTCAGATACAAGTTTGTGTTCGACTAAAAGCTGAAGTAGGATAGGTTCCTTGAGGCAGCTTCGCTGATTTGCACTGAAGTATTTCTTTGGCTTATACCGTATATACGCGCTTATTAGCCTCATCCGCAGATAAGCCGCAGCAGAAATTTTAGCCATATATCGAGAATCAAGGGTAATTCACAAGTAAGCCGCAGGTCAATTGACCTTTTCACCAGTGAAGACCCTGCGCGATCAATCAACCACTAAATATTGAATTTTACAGGCAAATGTAATGAAGGTCAATCTTATTGTTCAAAACCTAAGAAATCTTCTTCGTCTGAAGAAGGAAGTTCGTCTATAAGTACGGTAGATCGTCGTACTTTCGCCCATTGCCAAATGGCATTTGCGGTTTGACTGGATGACTGAAATTCGGTGATAGTTCATGCGAAAACGTTGTCCCTCTGCGTATGTTGCGCGTATAAGCCGCAGGCACAATACAGGCCATATTCCAGGTAAAAAAGTGCGGCTAATAAGCGAGTATATGCGGTACTTCAAATATTTTATTAACCTGAAAACTTTGGAATTGGGGCTGGCATTCCCCCGTTGTCCCCATAGCTACGCGCCTGGTGGCAACCGTATTCTGATGGCAGGCCACAGAACAGCGCAGGAATTCTTGATTGAGCGAAGGTCATGTGCACACCGATTCGGTAATTCATATTAACCAACACAATTTTCAACAATCATGAGAATTCAGTTTACATAGGAAATCTGTAGCCTACAGTGTTCATTTTTCTCATTTATTCCCTGGTTTTATGCTGGGGAAACATTTCCAACAGTAATGTAACCATGAAATTTGCACAACTACATTACTTTTTATCACAAAATGTTGGGGGGGACAAAAGATATTATGTCCCCCCTGTCCAAAAGTTGGGGGAGCATGTCCCTCCCGTCCCACCCATAAACTCGGTCCCTGCTAGCAAGTAATGAGGTTCAGGTACCGCCATTGTTGCGTCAGCGTCATAACGCGGCCCTCGGGTTACTTTATAAGTTTTCATTTGGCCCAAGGGAACAATTTAAGTATGAGACCCTTGATGTAAACCCAGGTTGTCCGTCATCCCAGCCGCATACCTTCTCTCCTTCTCTGCTCGACTGATATTCGACGAGACATCTGCGCAACCTGATGTTTTTACGGTTGTGAAATATCCTGTCGGAGCGTTGAGTGTGTTTTACTCCACTGTTTTAATGCGCAGCCTTCTATTTTTGCAGGTGTGAACTCAGGCCCGTAGCCAAAGGGGAGAAACGGGGAAAGTGCCTCCCAAATTTCGTTGTATCCAGTAAATTTAGTTTCAAAACATATAATAAAAACAAAAATATTCCGCCTATTAAAAATAATTTTTCCCTCCAAGCCTTAAACCTGCCTACGGGCCTATGTCACTGTGTGAACTGTCGTAGCACTGAGTGTGTTCTACTACCCCTTTTTTATATCCATCCCCCTTTATTTTTCAATAATATTCACCTTTCAGAAAGCGATACACATAAACATTTGGGTTTAATCTTTCATCACAGTCTCTCTTAGCATACTCACATTCTCCACCTTCATGAGAAAGTAATGACCAAAATAAATTGTCTTCGCTCATTCTCAAATTCATTACCTCGCCACTCTCTTCTTACTATCTACAAAACAAACATATTACCGATTTTTGACTATGGAAGCATTATTTATGACAACTGCTCCGATAGCGACAAACATCTGCCGGATAAGGCCCAACTCTCCGCCGCTAAAATCATACTAGGCTGTTTAAAAACTACATCCTCTTCAGATGTTCTACTTGATCTAAACCTCAAAACCTTAATCCATCGCAGAGAAATATCTATACTCCGCTATTT